>Ga0265327_10000194_pt1 | contig 129264 bp, 126 predicted proteins | sample 41621metaG_FD_202089 | JGI IMG/M metagenome (GOLD analysis project Ga0265327, IMG submission 202089) | Rhizosphere microbial communities from Carex aquatilis grown in University of Washington, Seatle, WA, United States - 4-16-21 metaG | ecosystem: Host-associated > Plants > Roots >... | reverse complement strand
TCCAGATGTTCTGGCCCTCGGGGCCGACCACCAGGGCGGTCTGCGGGCCGCGCACGAAGGGCTTGGGCTGTGTGAGCGCGGGGCGCAGGGTTTCCGTCACCGGGTGGGCGGTGAAGTCGACTTCGACCTTCCATTGCTGCGCCCCGCCCATGGCCGCGTCCTTGCCTGCATCCGTGCGCTGGCTGTCCTGCGAGACGTCCTCGATCAAGAAGGCGGTGTGCAGGATCAGGTACTCGGCTTTGGCCTGCTGGCGGGGGTGGTTCGCCAGCTTGAAGGTGCACCCGGGCACCATGCCGCGCAGGTTGCCGCTGGCCTGGGCACGCGCGCCGTGGCAGCGCAGCGCCTGCATGCGGATGTTCGCGAGCAGGCGGCCCTCTTCCTGCGGGTCGTTGGCATCGGCCGTGCCGGCCCGGGGCTGGGTGTAGTGGCTGCCGCCGGTGCCCCCGTGCCACTGGTAGACCTCAGCATTGGACTGGCCGGTAGGGCGCGGGTCGCTGCGGCTTTGCGTCAAGTCCGCGCGCGGGCGGGTGTAGTCGTAGTCGCGGCTGGTGTAGCGCCCGCTGGTCAGGCGGTTGTGCGGGATGAAGCCGTGGATGTATTCGGCGTCGGGTTTCCAGCCGGGGGCGTGGTAGTCCACCTGCTGGTAGGCCTCGCTGGGATTGGGGCGGTAGCCAGCGTTGGCGTCGCTGAGCACCAGGCGGTGCTTGCCCTCGCTATGCTCGAAGTGCCAGTTGATGCCCCATTCCTGGCACAGCCGGATGAAGAAGTCGAGGTCGCTCTCGTTGTGCTGGGCCTGGTAGTCGCGCAGCGGGTAGTGGCCTGGGGCGGCGCCTTCGAGGCCGTAGAGGCGCTTTTCTACCGGGAAGGAATAGGCGCCCAGCAGCTGGTCGAGGGTGTCGACCACGCTCAGGTTCTGGAACATCCGGCAGTCGCTGTTCTGGCTGGCCAGATGCAGCCAGGGGCGCAGGGTGAGGCGGTACTGGATGTGGCGGCCTTCTTCGCCGATGAAGGCGGCCTCGGCGATGAGGGCGTTGATCTGGCGCTCGCCGGCGCCGATGTGGTCGGCGGCAGCGCCGACGGCGCCGGGGATGAATTGGCCGGAGCCATCCAGTTGGATCCGGCAGCTGATCTCGCGGCCGATGAAGTCGTCGAGGTTGAAGTCTGCTGCCTGGCTGGCGCCCAGGTTCAGGGCGTCGGGGGTCTTGAAGATCAGCTGGTATTCGAAGAGGCTGTTGAGGCCTTCGTGGCCGGACAGGCGTACGGGTTCCAGCGCAGGCTGACCGAGGACGATTGGGATGGCGTCGCTGTGGACTTGCAGCGTGCGCGCGTGCGTACGCAAACCCGCGGCTGCGCGCGTGGTCATTGGCATTGATTCCCCCTGAAGCTTTTTGATTCGTGCGTCTTTGCGACGCCGTGTCAGGGGGCGAATGTACTGGAGTTCTTGGAAGCCTCAGTGTGCGGCGTGCACGCCGAAACAGGCGGAACCTTGACGACTTTTCCGAGTTTGATCGCGAAGATGCTTACTCAAGCAATCATCCCCGCCCGCCCGAAGTAATGATCCGCAATCGCCGGATCGTCCGCCAGCGCAGCCGCCTCGCCCTGCTGCACCACCCGCCCCTGCTCCAGCACCGCCGCCTGCTGCGCGGTCTGCAGCGCCAGCCGCGCGTTCTGCTCCACGAGCAGGATGGTCAGCCCTTCGCGGTTGAGCTGCGCCAGAGCCCTGAACACGTCCTTGGTCACCACCGGCGCCAGCCCCAGGCTGGGCTCGTCGAGCAGCAGCACCTTGGGCCGGCCCATCAGGGCGCGGCCGATGGCCAGCATCTGCTGCTGGCCGCCGGACAGCGAGCCGGACAGCTGGTTGCGACGCTCGGCCAGCACCGGGAACAGCGCATGCACCCGCTCCAGGTCCGCCGCGTCGCTGCCGCGGATGCCGGCCGCCTGTCGGCCCAGCTGCAGATTCTCGGCCACCGACAGCGGCGCGATCACCCGGCGGCCTTCGGGCACCTGGATCACCCCGGCGCGCGAACGCAGGTGCGCCGGCATGCGCGACAGCGGCCGGCCCTCGAAGAGGATCTCGCCGCTGGACGGCACGATGCCCGACAGCGCATTCACCAGGCTGGACTTGCCGGCTCCGTTGGGACCGATCAGCGCGAAGATCTGGCCGGCCTGTACCCGCAGGCTCACGCCGTGCAGCGCATGGATGCCGCGGTAATGGACGCCGAGATCCTTGATTTCGAGCATGGTCAGGCTCCCAGGTAGGCTTCGATCACCTTCGGATCGCGCCCGACCGCGTCCGGCTCGCCCTCGGCGATCAGCCGGCCGGATGCCAGCACGTAGAGGTGCGCGCACAAGGACATCACGAAGCGCATGTTGTGCTCGATCAGCAGGATCGCCACGCCCTCGTTGGCCGCGGCCCGGAAGATGCCGGCCAGGCTCTCGGCCTCGCTGTCGTTCATGCCGGCCACCGGTTCGTCCAGCAGCAGCAGCGAGGGCTTGGCCGCCAGCGCCCGCATCATCTCGATTCGCCGCTGGTGGCCGTACGAGAGGCTGCCGGCGCGCTCGCGCGCCAGCCCGGCCATGCCGAAGCGCTCCAGCAGGTGCATCGCCTCGGTCCGCAGCCGCGCCGTCTCGGCGCGGGCCGAGGGCAGGCCGAACAGGTTGGCCAGCACGCCGGTCTTCTCGTGGCGATGAAAGCCCGCCACCACGTTGTCGAGCACGCTGGCATCGCCGACCAGCCGGATGTTCTGGAAAGTGCGGGCCACGCCGGCGCGGGCCAGCTCCGGCGCCTCGGCGCGCGACACGTCCTGCCCGTCGAGCAGCACCCGCCCGGAGCTCAGGTGCAGGATGCCGGTGATCAGGTTCACCACCGTGGTCTTGCCGGCGCCGTTCGGCCCGATGAGGCCGGTGATGCGGCCGGCCGGCACGGCGAGGCTCAGCCCATCGACCGCCGGCACGCCGCCGAAATGGCGCGCCACCTGCTCCAGCACCAGCGTCGGCTGGCGCGCCCGCGCGGCATCGCGCGGCGGCGTTGCCGCAACTGTCGTCGGCGCGCGTCCATGCGTGTTCGCCACGGTGCTTGTCGCCGCATTCATGGCCGCACCTCCGCGCCGCCGCCCGGAGCCGCCGGCACCACCGGCGCCGCCTCGGCCACCGCACGGACCCGATCCGGCGGCGCGCGCCGCGACCGCCGGTCGCGCCAGGCGGCGATCAGGGTGTCGGCCACGCCGCGCGGCAGGTAGATGATCACCAGCATCAGCAGCGCGCCCTGCACCACGTTGCGATAGTCGGCAAAGACACGGAACAGCTCCGGCAGCGTGCTCAGGATCGCCGCGCCCACCAGGGCGCCCCAGACCGAGGTGCGGCCGCCCAGCACCACCATTGCCAGCACATTGACCAGCATCTGGAAGCCGAACTCGCCCGGCGCGATGGTGTAGCTGTTGACCGAATGCAGCGCACCGGCCAGGCCCGCCACCGCGCCCGAGATGAGGAAGGCGATGCGGTGGTAGCGCGGCACCGAGATGCCCAGCGACACCGCCACCGTCTCGTCCTCGCGGATCACGTCGAGCGTGCGGCCGAAGCTGTAGGAGCCCATCAGGACGAAGAACAGCACCGCCACCGCCGTGACGGCCAGGAGAGTGCCGAAGCCGGCCACATTGGGAATGCCGTTGATGCCCAGCGACCCGTTGGTGAGCTCGGTCCAGTTCTGCGTCGCCGACAGCACGATCTGCACGAAGGCCAGGGTCGCCACCGCCTGGAACACGCCGCGCAGCCGGGCCAGCGGCAGGGCCAGCAGCGCGCTGGCCACGGTGCCGACCAGGGTGCCGGCCACGATCGCCAGCACCGGCGGCCAGCCGGCGCGGGTGATGAGGATGGCGCAGCCGTAGGCGCCCAGCGACGCGAAGCCCGCCGTGCCGAGCGAGAACACGCCGGCGCGCAGCACCACGTACTGGCTCATCGCCAGCAGCGAGTTGATGAGGATCAGGTCGAACAGCGACTCGTAGGTGAAGAAGAAGTCGCTCATGCGCGCCTCACCCGCATGGTGGCGCCGGCCTGGCCGAAGAGGCCGGTCGGCCGCACCAGGATCACCACGAACAGCGCCAGGAAGACGATCGCCTCGGCCACGCCGGCCGAGATGTAGGCCACGCCCAGCGCCTGCACCAGCCCGATGATCAGCCCCGCGATCAAGGCGCCCGGAATGCTGCCCAGCCCGCCCAGGATCACCACCACGAAGGCACGCAGCAGCAGCGGCTCGCCCATCGCGAAGTGCACCGAATTGAAGACCAGCCCGATCAGCACGCCGGCCAGTCCGGCCAGGGCGCCGGCGATGAAGAAGACCTGGATGTTGACCCAGGTCGGGTTGATGCCCAGCAGCCGCGCGGTCTGCTCCGAGAAGGCCACCGCCCGGATGCGCCGGCCGAAGTCGGTGCGATACAGGTAGAACACCAGCCCCGCCACCATCACCAGCACCAGCCCCATGATCAGCAGCTGCAGCAGCTGCACCCGCAGGCCGAGGACGCGGTAGACCACCACCGGGAAAGCGTCGTAGGGAAAGCGCATCACCGCGGTGTTCGACACCTTCTGCGCCAGCGCCAGCAGCACCAGGTTGGCGCCGATGGACGAGACGATGGCCGAGAACTCCGGCGCGCCGCGCTTGCGCAGCGGCCTGAAGGCCAGCAGGTCGAGCAGCACCGACAACAGACCGCCCACGACCATGCCGATGACCAGCGCCACGCCGATCGGCGCATCCATGCCGGTCACCGCGTAGAGGCCGGCGAAGGCGCCCCACATGAACACCGAGCCGTGCGCCATGTTCATGATGTGGTTGACGCCGAAGAGCAGCGTGAAGCCGAGCGCGAACAGGCCATACACGCTGCCTACGACCAGGCCGTTGAGTATCTGCTGCGCCAGCATGGGATGTCCTTTCAGTCGCTCGGAGCTTAGGCAAGGCCCCGCCGGACGTATGTCCCCTTGCCACGGGACGTGATTCCCCCCTGTGCCGGCGGCCGCGCCGCGGCCAGACTGGCGCCATGAACTTCGAACGCCTACCGGTCGACGACGAGCTCGCGATCCGCAACCTGTTCGCCCGCTACGGCCACCTGGCCGATGTCGGCGACCCCGGCTTCGTCGGCCTGTTCACCGAGGACGCCACCTGGACCCGGGCCAATTCGCCGCCGCAGTCGCAGGGCGGCTCGGGCCTGCCGCCGGAGACGCTGCAGGGGCCGCAGAAGCTGCAGGCCATGATGGTCGAGGTGATGCAGCAGCGCTTTCGCACGCTGGTGCGCCACCAGATGACCGACTTCTACCTCGAGCCCGGCAACGGGCCGGACGACGCGGTCGGCCATTCGCGGGCGCTGATCACCGACTGGCGCGACGGGCCCGGCAAGATCGCGATGTTCGGCACCTACACGACGCGCTTCACCCGCACCGCGCAGGGCTGGCGCATACAGGATGTGAGGGTGGAGGTCCTGCCGCGCTGACCGATCCGCGGCCGCGAAGCAGGCCCCTTCCAGGGCACCCGCGGAACTGGCCTCGCCAGGCCGCTGGGTGCGCCCCCCTCCAAGCCGAAGGCGCTAGAGAGGGGGGAGCGGCGAAGCCGCTCGGGGGGTGCTTCACTTCATGCCGTCATTCCGCCATCGACGTTGTGAATGCCACCGGTCACGAAGCTGGCCTCCGGCCCCAGCAGCCAGCGCACCAGGCTGGCCACCTCTTCGGCCGTGGCGGCCCGGCCCAGCGGCTGGTTGCGGAAGTGCTGGTTCAGCAACTGGCCGACCTCCTCTTCCGACCGACCGGGCGCGCGGAAGGTGCTGCGCAGCAGCGGTGTGTCGATCGGGCCCGGGCAGATCGCATTCACCCGGATGCCGTGCGGCGCGAATTCCAGCGCCGCCTGCTGCGTCATCCGGATCACCGCCGCCTTCGAGGCGCCGTAGATGCCCAGGCCGGCCTCGGGCCGGCTGCTGCGCTGTCCCGACACCGACGCGGTGTTGACCATGCTGCCGCCGCCCTGCCGCTTCATCGCCGCGCCGACTGCCTGCATGCCCAGCAGCACGCCCAGCACGTTGACCTCGAAGACGCGGCGGAAGTCCTCCTCGGTGGCATCCAGCAGGGGCAGCTGCGCGCCGACGATCGCGGCGTTGTTGTGGAAGTGGTCGATGCGCCCGAAGCGGTCGAGCGTGCGCGCGACATAGCCGTGCACCTGGTCGCTGCGCGAAGTGTCGGCCTCGACCGCCAGCAGGCGCCCGCCCGCATCGCCCAGCCGCGCCTGGGCCTCGGCCAATGCCGTGCCATCGCGGTCGACGATGCAGACCCTGGCGCCGGCCCCCAGCAGTTGCCCCGCCAGCGCCAGCCCGACGCCGCTGCCGCCGCCGGTGACGACCGCGACCTTGTCCTCGAAGCCGGTGCTCATCGACGACCGGCTTTCATGGCGTGAGGGTCACCGGCAGCGAATGCGGCGCCCGGAAGACGAAGGTCTTCAGGTGCTCGGCCGCATCGTCGGGCGAGAGCCGGGCATCGGGGAAGAAGCGCGGGAATTCCTCGAACATGATCTTCATCTCCATCCGCGCCAGCGGCGCGCCGAGGCAGAAGTGCACGCCGTTGCCGAAGGTCAGCTGGCGGCGCGAATTCTTGCGCCGGATGTCGAAGCGCTCGGGATCCTCGAACACCGCCGGATCGCGATTCGCCGCCGCCAGCGACAGCATGATCGACGCGCCCTTGGGGATCGTCTTGCCGCCGATGGTCACGTCCTCCAGCGCGATGCGGCGCCAGCCGATCACCGCGCCGGCGCAGCGCATGCCCTCTTCCACCGTGTTCGCCGCGAGCGCGGGATCGGCGCGCAGCGCATCCCATTCGTCGCGGTGGGTGAAGAGCATGCGGAAGGTGTTGCTCAGCTGGTTGGTGGTGGTCTCGTGGCCGGCGAAGGCGACGCCGAAGGTATGGGTGATGGCCTCGGCGATGGTCATGACCTCGTCGTCGCCGTTGCGCAGCTGCAGGATGCGGCTGGTGAAGTCGTCGCGCGGCTTCTTGAGCCGGTCGTGCACCATCTCGCTGCAGTATTGCCAGTAGGCGGCCATGTTGCGCGCGCCCTCGATCTGCTGCTCGTAGGTCGAGGGGCTGAAGTCGATCACGCTGCGCGCGCCGGCCCACTTCTTGACCATCGGGATGTCCGAATCCGGAATGCCCAGCACCATGAACACCACCTGCGCCGGCAGCTCGTAGTTGAGTTCGACGTGCAGGTCGACCTCGCGCCGTCCCTGCAGCCGCTGCAGCGCATGTCGCACCAGCTGGCGCACGCGCGGCTCCAGGCCGACGTATTCGCGCAGGTTGAGCACCTGGCTGGTGGTCTGGCGGATGCGCTTGTGCACCGCGCCGTCCAGGCTCGAGTGGCTGCCGGTCGAGGCATAGCCGCCCTCGGCCAGGATGCGCTGCGCATCGGCATGCATCGGCGTCACCGGCCGTGTCGTGTTCTGCGCCGAGAAGCGCACCCCGTCGTGCAGCACCGCGTAGACGTCGTCGTAGCGGGTCAGCACCCAGTAGCCGATGTCCTCGCACCAGAACACCGGCTCGGTGCTGCGCGCTGCCGCCAGCGAGGCATAGAGCTCGTGGCTGAACAACGGGAAGTCGGCGCTGCGGCCTTGGAAGGGGCATGTGGCTGCTGCTGGCTGCATGGCTGTCTCCTTGTGGTTGTTCGTGCCGGCGCGGCGCGCCGCGCGCTCAGGAATTGGCGAGGCGAATGACGACCTTGCCGAATTGCCGGCCGCCTTGAAGGTGCTCGAAGGCCTTCCGTCCATCGGCCAGTTCGAACACGCTGTCGATCACCGGCCGCTGCGGCGAGCGTTCCAGCGCGCCGACCATCTGCTCGAAACGCTCGCGCGATCCGACGAAGCTGCCCTGCACCCGCACCATGCTGCCGAGCAGCTGCCGCACCGGCACCTGGGCTTCCAGGCCGCCGACGAAGCCGACCACGCCGATGAAGCCGCCCAGCGCGCAGGCAGCCACCGACTGGCCGAGGGTCGAGCCGGTGGTCTCGACCACGATGTCGACGCCCGCGCCGCCGCAGGCTTCGCGCACCGCGCCGGTCCATTGCGGCTGGGCGCGGTAGTCGAGCAGCGCATCGGCGCCGAGCGCGCGCAGCCGCTCCAGCCGGTCCGGGCTCGACGACAGCGAGATCACCCGGGCGCCCGCCGCCTTGGCGAACTGCAGCGCGAACAGCGCCACACCGCCGCAGCCCTGCGTCAGCACGGTGGCGCCGGCGCGCAGGCCGCCGTCGGCCAGCACGCTCCAGGCGGTGAGCGCGGCGATCGCGAGGGTCGATGCCTGCTCGTGGCTCCAGCCGTCGGGCACGCGTACCAGGTCCTCCTCCGAGGCCACGATGTAGTCCTGCAGCACGCCGGGCAGGCCACCGCCCAGGGTGCGGGCGCGCTGCGCCGGGGTGGGCGCACCCGCATGCCAGCCCGGCACGAAGCTCGTCATCAGCCGATCGCCCACGCGCCAGCGCCCGACGCCTTCGCCGACGGCAACGACTTCGCCCGAGGCATCGGAGCCCGGCACGAAGGGCAGCGCCGGCACCGGCGACATCTGCGCCCTCACCGCCAGCAGGTCGCGGAAGTTGAGGCTCACCGCATGCACCCGCAGCAGCACCTGGCCGCGGCCGGGCTCGGGCACCGGCAGGCCGTCCACGAGCGCCAATGCATCGATGTCGGGGGTGGCGCAGCGCAGCGCCCGCATGGTCGATGGAATGCTCATCGCATCGACAAGCCGCCGTTGACGTCGATGGTCGCGCCGGTCACGAAGGCGCCACCCGGCGAGACCAGGAACGAGACCGCCGCCGCGATCTCCTCCGGCGCGCCGACCCGGCCGAGCGGCACCTGCGACAGCCCGGCGTATTTCTGGTCGCCCGAGCCTTCGGGCAGGGTCCGGCGCAGCATCGGCGTGTCGATCGGACCGGGTGCGATCGCGTTGACGGTGATGCCCAGCGGCGCCGCTTCGCGCGCCGCGACCTTGGTCAGGCTCAGCACCGCGCCCTTCGATGCGCTGTAGGCAGCGCCGCTCTGCAGCCCGCCGATCTGGCCGGCCAGCGAGGACACGCTGACGATGCGGCCATGGTCCACCCGCGGCCCGCTGGCACGCCGGCGCAGCATCTCGCGCATACAGAGAAAGGCGCCGCGGCCATTGATGGCCATCACCCGGTCCCATTCGTCCACGCTGATGTCGACCAGCGGCAGCCGGCCCGGCTGCGGCGCGATGCTGAGGATGCCGGCGAAGCAGCCCAGCACCGCCACCGGCCCGAGCTGGTTCTCGGCCGCGTCGAACATCGCGCGCACCGAAGCCTCCTGCCCGACGTCGACCTCCAGGCCGATGTGGCCGGCGCCCAGCGATGCGGCGGCGTCGCGCGCGGCGTCCAGCCTCAGGTCGGCCACCGCGATCTGCAATCCGTCCTCGGCGAGGCGGCGCGCGGTGGCAAGGCCGAGGCCGCTGGCGGCGCCGGTGATGAGAGCGATTCGGGTCATGCTTGCCTCAGTTCGGATCGGGGTGGGCGTTCATCCAGCACTGCACCATCTCGTCGCTGACATAGGCGCTGGTGCTCTGGCCGCCATCGACCGCCAGGCACTGGCCGGTCACGAAGCCGGCGTCGTCGCTGCACAGGAAGGCGGCCGCGCCGGCGATCTCTTCCGGCTTGCCGGGCCGGCCCATCGGGGTGGTGCCGACGATGGTGGCCTGGAAACGCCCGGTGGTGAGCCGTGCCTGGGTCTGGGGGGTGGCGACGATGCCCGGCGCGATCGCGTTCACGCGGATGCCGGCATGCGCATAGTCGGCCGCCAGGTTGCGCGTGAGGCCGATGATGCCGGCCTTGGCCGCCGAATAGACCGCCTGCCGCCGGTAGCCCTGCAGCCCCAGCGTGGAGGCGATGTTGAGCACCACGCCGCGCGATGCCAGCAGCGCGTCGAAGGCAGCCCGCGTCAGGCGGAAGGTGCCGGTGAGATTGACCGCCATCAGGCTGTCGTAGTCGGCATCGGTGGTCTCGTGGAAGGCCGGCGCATTGCCGCGCCCGGCGTTGTTGACCAGGATGCGGATGCCGCCGAAGGCTTCCAGGCAGGCCGCCACGATGGCGGCCGGTGCGCCGGCGTCGGTGGTGTCGGCGACCAGCGTGCGCAGCGAGGCCGACTTCGGCAGATCGGCCAGCACCGCCGGGTTCTTGTCGACCGCCAGCACCCGCGCGCCCTCTTCCAGCAGGCGCAGCGCGATCGCGCGGCCGATGCCGAGGCCGGCGCCGGTGACGATCGCCGGCCGGTCGGTGAAACGGTCCTTCATCGCTGGCCTGCTACTCGTAGCGCTTGCGGATGTCCTGGCACAGCTGGATCAGCGCCTTGGGCACGTCGCGGCCCTCGGCCTTGGCCTTCTCCTTGCACTCGACCCACAGCTTCAGGTCCTCGTAGCCCTTGGCGGTGTGGCGGTTCCATTCGGTGTCCAGCGGCGTGGTGATCTCCAGGCGCACGCCGGCCGGGTCATGGAAGTAGATGCTGAGGATCAAGCCCTTGTGGTCGGTCGGCCCGATCACTTCCACGCCGTTGGACTTCAGCCATTCGTACCAGCGCAGCACCTCGGCCCGGTCGGCCGCCTGCAGCGCGATGTGGTTGAAGATGTCGTAGGCCGGGTGCGTGGACTTGGCCGGCAGCGGCACGCCGGGCGCCTCGAAGAAGGCCAGGGTCGAGCCGTCCTGCATGCGGAAGAAGATGTGGAAGTAAGGGATCTCGTCGCCGGTGGACGGGATCGAGTCGTCGAGCACCGTGCTGGCCAGCTCCATCCCCATGATGCGGGTGTAGAAGTCGGCGGTGGCGGCCACGTCGTGGGTGACCCAGGCCGCGTGGTTCAGCATCATCGGCGTCAGGCCGGGGTTGGGCTTGGCCCCGGCCGGCGATGCGCCGGTGAGGGGCCGGGGTGGGGCGGCTGCGGTTTCCATGTGTCTGTTCTCCTGGTTGGGTCGGGTGGTGTTCGCCTCAGAGCTGCGGGTCGGCGATGCGCACGGTGAGACCGGCGAGCGCCTCGCTCATCAGCAACTGGCAGGACAGGCGGCTCTCGGGCTGGCGCGGCGCCGCGGTGTAGTCGAGCATCTGTGTCTCGGACGCCGAAGGCTCTTCGAGCAGGCCGAGGAACTCGGGCTCGACGAAGACATGGCAGGTGGCGCAGCTCATCACGCCGCCGCAGTCGCCGACGATGCCGTCGATGCCGTTCGACGAGGCCGCATGCATGAGACTGGTGCCGACCGGTACTTCCACTTCGCAGCGGGTTCCGTCGGGGGCGATGAAGATGGCAATGGGCATGTCGCGATTCCTGTGATCGAGCCTGCACTGTCGGCCACAAGGGTCCTTGCGTCAGTCCCCTTTGCAGGGGACGCCCGCGGACTTATCGAATCGACGCATGCCGGCGCACTGCGGCGAAAATGCGCGGATGCTCAATTCCATCGTCATCGTCGGCGCCGGCCAGGCCGGCTACCAGACCGCGGCCTCGCTGCGCCAGGACGGCTTCGCCGGCCGCATCACACTGGTCGGCGACGAGCCCGGCCTGCCCTACCAGCGCCCGCCGCTGTCCAAGGCCTACATGCTCGGCAAGGTCGAGCTCGAAGGCCTGCAGTTCCGCACCCGCAAGTTCTTCGACGAACAGGCCATCACGCTCCTGCCCGGCCGCGCCGAGGCCATCGACCGCACCAACCGCCGCGTGGCGATGGCCGACGGCAGCTTCGTCGACTACGACCACCTGGTGCTGGCGCTGGGCGCGCACAACCGCCAGCTGCCGGTGCCGGGCATGGCGCTCGACGGTGTCTTCGGCCTGCGCACGCTGGCCGATGCCGACCGCGTCATCGCGCGGCTCGGGCAGGCGCGCGACGTGGTGGTCTGCGGCGCGGGCTTCATCGGGCTCGAATTCGCGGCGGTGGCGCGCGCGCTGGACTGCAAGGTGCATGTGCTCGAACTGGCGGACCGCCCGATGGCGCGTGCGGTCAGCGCCCAGACCGCCGGCATCTTCAGGCAGGCCCACGAAGACAGCGGCGTGGTCTTCGACTTCGGCCAGGGCCTGGCCCGCATCGAGGGCGAGGGCCGCGCGCAGCGCGTCACCTCTACCGGCGGACGCGAGCTTGCCGCCGACATCGTGATGTTCGGCGTCGGCGTGCTGCCCAACGTGCACATCGCCGAAGAAGCCGGCCTGCACATCGACAACGGCATCAAGGTCGACAGCAGCCTGCTCAGCTCCGACCCGTCGATCTCGGCCATCGGCGACTGCGCCTCCTTCCCGAGCCGGCATGCCGATGCCCGCATCCGTCTCGAATCGGTACAGAACGCGGCCGACCAGGCCCGCTGCGTGGCGGCGCGGCTGGCCGGCAAGGCGCACCAGCCCTATGGCGCCCTGCCCTGGTTCTGGTCCGACCAGGGCCCGATGCGGCTGCAGATCGCGGGCCTGTCGCAAGGCTTCGACACGACGGTGCCGGTCGGCGACCAGGCCGCGCGCCAGTTCTCGGTGCTGTGCTTCCGCGGCGATACCCTGCTGGCGGTCGAGTCGATCAACAAGCCCGGCGACCACATGGCGGCGCGCAAGATCCTGGCACGCGATGCGGTGCTCGCGCCGCGCGATGCGGCGCAGCCCGGCTTCGACCTGCGCGCCTTCGAGGCGGCCACGCGATGATCGCGCCGCTCGCCATCACCCAGGCCGGCGACCTGCTGTGGAGCGCCTGGCGCGAAGGCCGCGTCATCGAAGCGCTGCCACCGGCCTGCCGTCCGGCCAGCCGCGCCGACGGCTATGCCATCCAGGACCGCCTGCCGGCGCGCAGCGCGCATCCGGTCTACGGCTGGAAGATCGCCGCCACCAGCGCCGCCGGGCAGCGGCACATCAACGTGAGCGGGCCGCTGGCCGGCCGCTTGCTGCAGGAGCGGGTCGCGGCCGATGGCGCGCTGGTCTCGCTGGCCCATAACCGGATGGCGGTGGCCGAGCCGGAATTCGCCTTCCGCATGGCGCGCGACCTGCCTCCGCGCGCCGCCGCCTATTCGACCGACGAAGTGATGGCCGCGGTGGCCGACCTGCACCTGGCGCTGGAATTGCCCGACTCGCGCTATGCCGACTTCACCGCGGTGGGCGAGGCCCAGTTGATCGCCGACAACGCCTGCGCCCATGACGTGGTGGTCGGCGCCGCGGTGGCCATCGACTGGCGCCGCCTCGACCTGGCGGCCCATGCGGTGCATGCCACCGTGCGCGGCCGCGAGCGCAGCTACGAGCGCGACGGCATCGGCAGCGCGGTGCTGGGCGATCCGCGCATCGCACTCGCCTGGCTGGCCAACGAGCTGCGCGCACTCGGCATCGGCCTGGGCAGCGGCCAGACCGTGATCACCGGCGCCTGCGTGGCGCCGCTGGAGATCGTCGAGGGCGACCGGGTGCTGGCCGACTTCGGCTCGCTCGGCGGCGTCAGCGTGGCGCTCGGCGACGCCGCCGCAGCAGCTTCGTGAGCAAGCCCACGAAGCCCAGCGGCATCACGTACATCGACAGGATCAGGAACAGCGCGTAGATCGCCGAAGGCGCCGACTTCGAGATCTGGTCGGCCACGTTCGGCACGAACTGGATGAAGATGCCGCCCACGATCGCGCCCGAGATCGTGCCCAGCCCGCCCACCACCGCGCCGACCAGGAAGAAGACCGAGACGAACATGCCGAAGCTGTCGGGCGCGACGAAGGCCGCGGCGACTGCGCCCAGCGCGCCCGCCACGCCGGTATAGAGCGCGCTGATGCCGAAGGTCATGGCCTTGACATAGGCCACGTTGATGCCCATGGCCGAGGCCGCGATCGGCTGCTCGCGGATCGCGATGGTGGCGCGCCCGAGCCGGCCGCGCAAAACGTTCCAGGCCAGCAGGAACATCAGCGCGGTGATCGCGAGCGTGATGCCGTAGAGCCACTGGTCGGAGGAGATCGGCCAGCCGGCGGGCGCTTCCGGCTTGGTCAGCACGATGCCCTGCACGCCGCCGGTCCAGGGCTCGAGCAGCTTGTACTTCAGCAGCTGCGGCGTGGCCAGCGCCAGCGCGAAGGTGGCGAGCGCCAGGTAGTGGCCCTTGAGCCGCAGCGCCGGCCAGCCGAACAGGAAGCCGAAGACGAAGCAGACCAGCCCGGCCACCGGCAAGGTGGCCCACCAGGGGAAGCTCGCCTGGTCGATCAGGATCGCGGTCGTGTAGGCGCCCAGCGCGTAGATCGCGCCATGGCCGAGCGAGAGCTGGCCGTTGTAGCCGACCAGCATGTTGAGCCCCAGCACCGCTATCGCCATGATCAGCGCCATGGTGGCCTGGAACAGCCGGTAGTCGGAAGTGAAGAAGGGCAGCGCGATCGCGATGGCGAGCACCAGCAGCACGCCTCCGAGGCGGCCCCAGTCGAGCGATGCGCTGGCCGACGGCATGGGCGCGGTCGCCGCGGACCTCGCCTGCAATGACGGAACCGGCGAGACGGGAACGGCGGACATCGGTCAGACCCTCGCGACGAGTTTGCGGCCGAACAGGCCTGAAGGGCGGATCAGCAGCACGCCGACGATGACCACCAGCGCGACGGTCAGCTTCAGCTCGCTGCCCACCACGTAGGTGCCGGCCAGGTTCTCGACCACGCCGACGATGATGCCGCCGACCACCGCGCCCCAGGGGTTGTCGATGCCGCCCAGGAGAGCCGCCGCGAAGGCGTAGATCAGCACGCCGCCCATCATGTTCGGGTCGAGGAAGACCACCGGCGCCACCATCAGGCCGGCGATCGATCCGATCGCGGCCGACAGGCCCCAGCCCAGCGACAGCATGCGCGACACCGGGATGCCCGACAGCCGGCTCGACACCGGGTTCTCGGCCGAGGCGCGCATCGCCAGCCCGATCCGGGTGAAGCGCAGGAAGACATAGAGCACCGTCACCACCACCAGCGCGACCGCGATGGTGCCGAGCTCGTGCGCGGACACCAGCGTGGTGCCGAAGGGCGCCTTGTCGGGGAAGGGACTCGGGAAGGTCTCCAGCTGGTGGCCGAAGATCCAGCCGGCCAGCGAATTGACGCCGACCAGCAGGCCGATGAAGACCACGATCACCGACAGCTCCGGCGCATTCTTCAGCGGCCGCAGCACCACCCGCTCGACCAGCATGCCCGAGACGAAGCCGAAGGCCACCGTGGCGATGAAGGCGGCCCAGTAGGGCAGCCCGGCCTTGAGAAGCACGAAGGCGATGAAGGTCGAGAACATCGCCATCTCGCCCTGCGCGAAATTGATGTGGTTGGTCGACTGGTAGATCATCACCAGCGCCAGGCCGAGGCAGGCGTAGATGCCGCCCATCGCGACGCCGGAGGCGATCTGCTGAAGCAGGTTGAAGAACATGGCGGATGTCCCTGGTCTAGAAGCCGAGGTAGGAGCGGCGGATCTGCTCGTTGGCGCCCAGCTCCTGGCTGGTGCCGGACATGACGGTGCGGCCGGTTTCGAGCAGGTAGGCGTGGTCGGCCAGCTCGAGCGCCCGCGCCACGTTCTGCTCGACCAGCAGGATGCTGGTCTTCTCCTCCCGGTTGATGCGCCGCATGATGTCGAAGATCTCGCGGATCACCAGCGGCGCCAGGCCGAAGGAAGGCTCGTCGAGCAGGATCAGCCGTGGCCGCAGCATCAGCGCGCGGCTGATCGCGAGCATCTGCTGCTCGCCGCCCGACAAGGTGCCGGCCTGCTGCGCGCGGCGTTCGCGCAGGCGCGGGAAGTAGCCGTACATGCGCTCGAAATCGGCTTCGGCCGCGGCTCGGTCGCGCCGCAGGTAGGCGCCGACGCGCAGGTTCTCCTCGACGCTGAGGTTGACCAGCGTGCCGCGGCCGTCCGGCACATGGGCGATGCCCAGCGCCGCGATCTTCTCGGTCGACAGGCCGTCGATGCGCTTGCCGTCGAACCAGATCTCGCCGCGCGTCTTGATCAATGCGCTGATGGCGCGCAGCGTGGTCGTCTTGCCCGCGCCGTTGGCGCCCAGGATGGTGGTGATGCCGCCCTCGGCGACATGGAAGTCGATGCCTTGCAGGACACGGGTCGGCCCATAGAAGGCCTCCAGGTTCTTGACCTTCAGCAGTTCGCTCATTGCACCGCCTCCGTTCCCAGGTAGGCCCGCACCACCTCCGGATCGTTCTGCACCAAAGCCGGCGGCCCGTCGGCGATCTTGCGGCCGAAGTTCATCGCCACCACCTGGTCGGACACCCGCATCACCAGGTTCAAGTGGTGCTCGACCAGCAGCACCGTGACCTGGAAGTGCCGCCGCACGTCGAGGATCAGCTGGCGCAGGCCGTCGACCTCCTCGTGGTTCAGTCCGGCGGCGGGCTCGTCGAGCAGCAGCAGCTTGGGTTCGCTGACCAGCGCGCGCGCCATCTCGACCCGCTTGCGCGTGCCGAAGGACAGCTCGCGCACGGGGGTGTCGGCCTGCGCCGCCAGGTCCAGCAGTTCGAGCAGCGCCGCGGTGCGCTCGCGCACCTCGTGCTCCTCGCGGCGCACCGAGGGCAGGCGGAAGGCATTCGCGAAATAGCCGGTGTGGGTGCGGCAGTGGCGCCCGACCATGACGTTCTCGCGCACCGTCATCGCCGGGAACAGGGCCACGTTCTGGAAGGTGCGGCCGATGCCGGCGGCGGCGATCGCGAACTGCGGCCGCGCCAGCAGGTCCTCGCCGTCGAAGACGATGCCGCCGGCATGGGGGGTATAGAGCCGGCTCAGGCAGTTGAACAGCGTGGTCTTGCCGGCGCCGTTGGGCCCGATCACGCCGCAGATCTCGCCGCGCCGCACCTCGAAAGAAATGCCGTCGAGCGCGACGATGCCGCCGAAGCGCACCGAGAGATCGCTCACCCGGAGCAGCGGCGGGTCGTTCTTCGACGGGTCGGTGGTCTTGTCCTGGGGATGCGGCATGCGACGGAGTATTGGCGGGCCGGCCGGCGCTGTCTGTCCCCCGCCCGTGGTACGAGGCCGGCGACCTCCCCGGGTGGCCCCCTTGTCCCACCGCGCGGGGACAGACGCCGGCCGCCGGCCTGCCTACGCTCGAAGCGATGCAAGCCCAAGGAACGTCCACGGCCGCCGCCCGCGCTGCGCCGTCGCTGCCCCAGGATCCCTACGACACCGAGATCCTGCTCGACCCCTACCCCTTCCACGAGACCCTGCGCGACGCCGGGCCGGCCGCCTGGATCGAGGCCCACCAGGTCTATGCGGTCGGGCGCTATGAAGAGGCGGTGACCGTCTTCACCGACTACCGGCGCTTCTCGACCACCGGCGGCATCGGCCTGGCCGATGCGCGCAAGCCAGGCGCCGCCTTCAGGCCGCTCAACCAGCTGCTGGAGGTCGATCCGCCGGACCACACCGCGCTGCGGGCGGTGGTCAACAAGGTGCTCTCGCCGACGGCGGTGCGGCAATGGCGCGAGGACATGAAGCGCGACGCCGAGGCGCTGGTCGAGCGCCTGCTGGACCAGCGCGAGGTCGACGGCGTGGAGGACATCGCCGAGGCCTTCGTCTTCAAGGTCTTCGTCGATGCGGTCGGCGTGCGCTTCGACCGCGACGCGATCCTGGCCATCGGCGCGATGAGCTTCAACCAGAGCGGCCCGCAGAACGCGCTCTACCACCAGGCGATGGCACGGGCGCAACCCTACCTGGCCTGGTTCGAGGAGAGCCAGCAGCGCGAGCACGTGGCGCCCGGCGGCATCGCCGAGAAGTTCTTCCTGGCCGAGGATGCCGGCGAGGTCAAGCCCGGCATCGCCTCGAACCTGGTGCGCACCTTCGTGCGAGGCGGCATGGATTCCACCATCGCCGGCGTCGGCTCGACCCTGCTGCACCTGGCCCGCGACGCGCGCGACTGGGACTGGCTGCGCGCCAACCCTGCCAAGGTGCGCGCCGCCTTCGAGGAAGGCACCCGCATGGAGACGCCCTTCCAGACCACCTACAGGGTCACGCTGCAGGACTGCGAACTGAACGGCATCGCGCTGGAGGCCGACCGCAAGGTGGCGATCTTCGTCGGCGCCGCCAACCGCGACCCGCGCCGCTGGCCCGAGCCGGACCGCTTCGACCTGAAGCGCCAGACCGTCGGCCACCTGGCCTTCGGCACCGGCGACCACAACTGCATCGGCCAGATGATCGCCCGCCTCGAAGCCGAGTCCCTCTTCAGCGCCTTGCTCGCCAAGGTCCGCGCGATCGAGCCGGCCGGTGCGCCCGTGTGGCGCCCGGTCAACCAGATGCGCACCCTGGACCGGCTGCCCCTGCGGCTGGTGCCCCTCTAAGGAGATCCCATGATCGAGACTGACATCGTCATCATCGGCGGCGGCGTGGCGGGCATGACCGCCGCGGTCACCGCACGCAAGCTCGGCCTGGAGGTGCTGCTGGTCGAGAAGACGCCCTTCTACGGCGGCACCACCGCCTATTCGGGCGGCGCGCCCTGGATCCCGTGCAACCACGTGATGAAGCAGGCCGGCTACAGCGACACCCGCGCCGCGGCCGAGCAATACCTGCACGCGGTGCTCGGCGACATGTACGACGAGCCGCTGATCAGCGCCTTCCTGGATGCGGCGCCAGAGATGACCGCATTCCTGGAACGCGAATCGGAAGTCCGCTTCAAGCCCTTCGCGATCCCCGACTACGAGGCCCTGCCCGGCGCCGCCAGGAGCCGCTCGCTGCTCACGCAGGAATACGACGGTGCGCTGCTCGGCGAGCACCTGAAGAACCTGCGCCTGCCGCTGGCGCAGCTGATGCTCTTCGGCAGCCTGCAGATCGAGGGCGCCGACATCCATCCGCTGCGCAAGTCGCTCAAGTCATGGCCGGCCTTTCGCCATACCGCGAAGCTGATGCGCCGCTTCATCGCCGAGCGCCTCGGCCACGGGCGCGGCCTGCGCCTGAAGAACGGCAATGCGCTGGCCGCGCGTCTGCTGCGCTCCTGCATCGATGCCGGCGTCACGATGTGGATGCGCACGCCGGCGCGCGCGCTCGTCAACGAAGGCGGGGCCGTGCGCGGCGTGGTGGTCGAGAAGGACGGGCAGTCGGTCGAGATCCGCGCGCGGCGCGGCGTGCTGCTGGCGAGCGGCGGCTTCGGCGCCAATGCCGACATGCGCGCGCGCTACGTCCCCTTCGCCGCGCATCACTGGACGCTGCAGCCATCTGGCAATGTCGGCGAGGGCATCCAGATGGGCCAGTCGGCCGGCGGCGTGCTCAACGAGACCAATGCCGGACAGTGCATCTGGACGCCGGTGTCGGTGCTGCGCCGCAAGGACGGCAGCACCGTGCCCTATCCGCACATCTTCATCGACCGTGCCATGCCGGGCTGCATCGCGGTCGACACCGAAGGCCGGCGCTTCGTCAACGAGGGCGGCTCCTACCAGGTCTTCGTGCGCACCATGCACGAGCGCGGACTGACCAAGGCGCACCTGGTGGCCGACCGCAACTTCCTGCGCACCTATGGTCTCGGCCTGGCACGGCCCGCGCCCTTCGACGAGAAGCCGTACATCGAGGCCGGCTACCTGATCGAGGCGCCCACGCTCGGCGCGCTGGCCTCGAAGATCGGCGCCGACCCCGGCACGCTGGAGCAGACGGTGCTGCGCTTCAACGAACTGGTGGCGGGCGGCGAGGACCTGGATTTCGGCAAGGGGACCGACGCCCACTCGCGCTTTCGCGGCGACGCGAGCCACCAGCCGCATCCCTGCCTGGCACCGATCGGCGCCGGCCCCTACTACGCGCTGGCGATCCATCCGGGCGACCTGAGCACCGTGATGGGCCTGAACACCGACCGCGACGCGCGGGTGCTCGACCGCGCCGGCCGCGTGATACCGGGCCTCTACGCGGCCGGGCTGGACATGAACTCGATCATGCGCGGCCTCTACCCCGGCGGCGGCGCGAGCATCGGTCCGGCGATGACCTTCGGCTACATCGCGGCCCGGCACATGGCACAGAACTCGTCGGCGGCCATCCCGGCCGCCGCTCAACGGCAACCCGAACTGCAGGCGGTTTCATGATCAGGCACGGACTCCAGGACAAGCTCATCCTCGTCACCGGCGGCGCCTCCGGCATCGGCTTGGCGATCGCCACCGCAGCGGTGCGCGACGGCGCCCGCGTGGCGCTGCTGGACGCCGCCGCCGACAAGGTCGAGGCCGCCGCGGCCGGCCTGCGCGCCGAGGGCCACCAGGCGATGGCGCTGGCGCTGGACGTGCGCGACGGCGCCGCCTGCGACGCGGCGGTCGAACGCATCGAGCGCGAATTCGGCGCCATCGAGGGCATGGTCGCCTCGGCCGGCGTCTCGCCGCCCTCGCCCGCCGCCACCATGAGCGACGAGATCTGGTCGCGTTGCATCGACATCAACCTGAGCGGCATGTTCCGCTCGATGCGCCCGGTCGGCCAGCGCATGCTGGAGCGCAGGCGCGGCGCGATCGTCGCCATCGCATCGGTGGACGGCCTGGGCGGCCATGCGGCGCGGGCCCACTACAGCGCCTCGAAGCACGGCGTCATCGGCCTGACCCGCTCGCTGGCCATCGAATGGGGGCGCCACGGCGTGCGCGTCAACGCGATCGCGCCCGGCGTGGTCGACACGCCGCTGCTGCGCACCAACATACCGCCCGATCACAAGCAGCACGCGATGCTCGACCGGGTGCCGATGGGCCGCCTGGCGCGCGCCGAAGAACAGGCCGGACCGGCGCTGTTCCTGCTGTCCGATGCCGCCTCCTATGTCAACGGCAGCGTGCTGACGGTGGACGGCGGCACATCGGCCGGCTTCTTCACGCGCTGGAACGGCGCCGACCTGGGTTCGCAGGCACTCTTGAACAGCGGCGTGTATGGCCCCCCCGACAACGAATAGCCCACATCACCTGCCATGACCATGAAGAACCTGTTCGACCTGCGCGGCGAGCGCATCCTGATCACCGGCGCCGGCGGCGCCATCGGCGGCGCTACCGCGCGCGTCTGCGCCTCGCTGGGCGCCGAGCTGGTGATCACCGACCTGAAGGCGCCGCAGGCGCTGGCCGACGAGCTGGGCTGCCGCGCCGTCGCGCTGGACAACACGCGGCGCCAGGATGTCGAGGCGGTCTTCGCCGACGCCGGCGCCCTCGATGCGATGGTCGACTGCAGCGGCTACTACGTGAAGGGCGACTGGCAGGACGGCGGCGACGAATGGGAAGCGCTGCTCGCGCGCACCATCGACATCAACGTCAAGGGGCCGGTCAACCTGGTGCGCGCCTGCCTGCCGCAGATGCGCCGGCGCGGCTCGGGCCGCATCGTGCTGACCAGCTCGATGGCCGCGCGCAATGCCGGCTCGACATTGGCGGTCGAGCCCGCCTACGCCGCATCCAAGGGCGGGCTGCAGGTGCTGGTGCGCTTCTTCGCGCGCCAGGTCGCGGCCGAGGGCGTGGTGGTCAACGGCGTGGCGCCGGGGCCGATCCTCACGCCGCTGCTGATCTCTGCCAACCAGCCCTTCGCCACCGACAGCTATCCGATGAAGCGGCTCGGCGCGCCCGAGGAGATCGGCTGGCCGGTTGCCTTCCTGTGCTCGCGCGGAACCAGCTTCATGACGGGTACGGTGATCGACGTCAACGGCGGAATGACCTTCTCCTGAGGGCACCGGCATGAGCGACGAGCTGGAGACGCTCTGGCGCCCGCAGGCGATCGGCCACGTCGAGGCGCGCAATCGCATCTATCTGCCGGCGCACCAGGTCTCGCTGCCGCCGGCCGAATACGGCGCCTACCTGGCCGAACGCGCGCGCGGCGGCGTCGGCATGATCATCACCCACGGCTTCCACGTGACGCCAGCGAGCGCCAAGGCCGGCGTCTCGCCATGGCAGCCCGACTGGATACCCGCGGTGGACCGCATGGTCGGTCCGGCCAGGGCCGAGGGCATACCGGTCTTCGTGCAGATCACCCACATGGGCGTGAGCGGCGTGCGCCGCACCGACGACATCGGCCTGTGGGGTCCGCTGCTGGCGCCATCGCCCATCGCGTCTTCGGTGCAGAAGACGATTCCCAAGCCGATGGACGAAGGCGACATCGAGGAACTGATCGAAGGCTTCGCCACCGTGGCCGCCAACGTGCAGGAAGGCGGTGCCGACGGCGTCGAGCTGCATGCCTCGCACGGCTACCTGCTGAGCAACTTCCTGTCGCCCTACTGGAACCGGCGCCAGGACGCCTGGGGCGGCGACACCGAGCGCCGCGCCCGGCTGCCGATCGCGGTGGCCGCCGCGATCCGCAAGCGCTGCGGCGCACGCTTCGTGATCGGCATCAAGCTGAGCCTGGACGAATACATTGGCGATGCCGGCGTCACGCCCGACGAGGCGCTGCGCTCGCTGGCGCAGCTGCAGCAAAGCCGCCTGTTCGACTGCTTCACGCTCTCGCACACCGACTATCACAACAACCACCGCCTGATCCCGCCCGCATCCAGCAACGAGACGGCACCGCTGGCGGCGCCGGCCGGACGGGCGCGCGCGGCCATCGGCGGCGCGGTGCCGGTCTTCACCCAGGGTTCGGTGCGCGACCTGCGCATGGCCGCCGCCATGGTGGCGCGCGGCGATGCCGACATCGTCGGCCTGGTGCGCGCGCACATCGCCGATCCGGATCTGGTGCGCAAGGCGCGCGAGGGCCGCGCCGACGAGGTGCGCCGCTGCGTGGGCGCGAACCAGGGCTGCTGGCGGCGCCTCGGCCAGCCGGTGAGCTGCACGGTGAACCCTATCGCCGGACGCGAACTGGTTTTCGGCGGCAGCGTGCCGCGCCCGCTGCCGAAGAAGGCGCGCCGGCTGCTGGTGATCGGCGGCGGCCCGGCCGGGCTCAAGTTCGCCGATACCGCGGCGGCACAGGGGCATCGGGTGAGCCTCTGGGAGCGCGCGGATCGGCTCGGCGGCCAATTGCGCTACGCCGGCATGCTGCCGGACCATTCGAGCTGGAATTTCCTGGCGCAAGACCTTGAAGCCTCGCTGCGCCGGGGCGGCGTCGATCTGCGACTGAACACCGAGGCCACGCCCGAGGCCATCGCCGCCTTCGAGCCCGACGAAGTCATCCTCGCCACCGGTTCGCGCTGGCAGACCAGCGGCTTCTCGACCCACCGCACCGACCGCGACGCCATCCCGCGCGCGCCGGGCGCGCAGGTGCTGGATCCGCTGCAGGCGCTTTCGCGGCCCGAGGACTGCGGCCGCTCGGTGCTGGTCATCGACGACAACGGCGACTACCTGCCACTGGGCCTGGCGCGCCTGCTGAGTGCGACCGGCAGGAAGGTCACGGTCGTGACGGCCGACGCGATGATCGGGCGCCGGCTCGAACCGACGCTCGAATGGCAGTGGATGATGCCGCGCGTTGTGGAGGCCGGGGTGGCGATGCGGACTTCGGTCTTCGTCGATTCGATCGCAGCCACTTCGGTGCGGCTGCGCGGCGTTCATGGCGGGCCTGACGAGACCATCGAGGCGGACACGGTGGTGATGTGCATGGCGCGATCGAGCGAGACCGCCCTCTACGACGCACTGCGTGCCGTTGGCCTTTCGGTGCGGCGCATCGGCGACTGCCTGGCGCCGCGCGAGGTGGACGACGCGGTGCTGGAGGGTTTCCGAGAGGCGATGGCCTGAAATGAAGCACCCCCCGAGCGGCTTCGCCGCTCCCCCCTCTCTACCGCCTTCGGCGGGGAGGGGGGCGCACCCGACGGCCCGGCAAAGCCGGTTCCGTGGGTGCCCCGGAACGTGGCCCGCTTCGCGGCCATCTGCATGGTGAGCGGGCGTCCGTTCCTCAGAGGCCCAATGCTGCGGCGGGCAGCCGCTTCGCATTCGGCTGCAGCAGGTAGGTATCCGTGCGCCCCAACAGCGGCCATCCCACCGTCGCGCGCTGCTGCGTCAGCGCGGCCTGCCACCCCGCGTCGGCCTCGATCGCGCGCCAGGCCGCTTCCCGCGTCTCCACGTCGACCCAGCCCAGCATCGCCACCACCTGCGGCATGCGCGGACCGCTGGCCATGTCGGCCAGCATCATCACGGTCGCGCCATGGGCGCGCAGCAGCGGCAGCTGCACCGTCTTCAGGAAGTCGTTGGTGGCGGCGCCCTGCCCCAGCGCGGCCTCGTGCAGCAGCAGCTCGTGCACGCCGCCGACCTTGCGCGAGGCATCGTCGGCTGCGGGCTGCCAGGCGGGGTTCGGCTTCAGGAACATGAGGTCGTAGCGCTCGACGATCTCGACGCCGGCATTGGTCTCGGCGCGCAGCGAGAGCCAGTCGGCATCGGTATAGAAAGGCGCCCAGCGCGCTTCGCGCTCGGCCAGGTCGGCGTAGGCCATCAGGTAGACGAAGCAGGGAAGGCGCGGCCCCGAGAGCGCGGTCCAGTTGCCCACGCAGTTGACGCCATGGCGCTCGAACAGCGCCGGCAGTCGGTCGAAGCGGGCATGCAGCGCGGCCATGCGGCCGGGTGCGACGGAATAGATGCGCAGTTCGTAGATCATGGGTCGACGGTGATGAGTTCGGTCAATGGCTTCCAGGTCTTGCCATCGAATTGGGCCAGCCGGGCCTGGCGGATCGGATAGTAGTTGTCGGGGCTGTAGTTGATCTTCATGCCGGGCAGCAGCATGCCCAGCTCGACGTCCTTCAGGCCCTGGATCTGCTTGAGCAGGTTCTCGCGGGTGAGGTTGTCGCCGCAGCGCTCGATGGCCAGCGCCATCAGCTGCGCGCCCATGTAGGTATAGACCGAGGTGGTGTCGCCCGGATCGTCGTTGGGCAGGTACTTCTTGAAGTAGGCCAGGTAGTCCTGCATCGCCTTGTCGTTGGCCCAGGCCGGATCGGAGGGCGCCTTGAACCAGTAGGTCGAGACCAGCCCGACCGAGTTGTCCAGGCCGGCCGGCGTCAACACGCCGGTGATCGAGCTGGCGACGTAGGGCACGATGTAGAAGGGCTTCCAGCCGATGGCCGCGACCTTCTTGATCGCCTGGGCCCCGGCCTTGTTCGAGGTGAAGGCGACCAGGGTGTCGGCGCCGGAAGCCTGCAACTGCAGCACCTGCGAATCGACGGTCGGGTCGGACACCTCCTGGCTGGCTTCCTTGACGATGTTGCCGGCCTTGTCGCCGAGGCCCTTCTTGAGCCCGCGCAGGTACGACTTGCCGACATCGTCGTTCTGGTAGAGCACCGCGATCTTCGCGTTGGGCCGGCTCTCGCGCAGGTACTTGCCGTAGATGCTGCCCTCGATGTCGTAGGCGAACGAGAAAGGCACCGTGTAGGGATAGGTCTTCGGGTCGTGCAGCCCGGTGCTGCTCGCGTAGAAGAGCAGCTGCGGCACCTTCTTCGAGTTCATGTATTTCTGGACGGCGGTCTGGGCGGCCGTGCCCATCGAGCCTTCCATCGCCAGTACCTGGTCGTCCTCGACCAGCTTGCGTGTGGCTTCCACCGTCTTCGGCGGGCTGTAGGCGTCGTCGACCGAGATCAGGTTGATCTTGCGGCCGTTGATGCCGCCCCGGGTCTCGTTGAGCATCTTGAAGTAGGCCACGTGCATGCGCCCGACCATCGAATAGGCCGATCCCGGGCCGCTGTAGGCCACGGTCTGGCCGAGCTTGATCTCGGAGTCGGTCACGCCGGGTCCGTAGGCCTTCTCGGCCCGGGCCGGCGCGGCGGCCAGGATGAAGGTGGCGGCCACCAGGGCCATGAGAGTGGAGCGCATCGCTTGTTTCCTTGTCTCTGGAACTCGGGGGATGGTCGTGCGCAGCAGCGAAGCTTCTTCGCCCAGCGCCGCTTCGAGTGGAAACCAGGCGCGACGCGGTGTCAGTCCCGCGCCGGCGTGACAGGGTTTACCCGGGCCACCCAATGCGCTCGCCGCCTGTCCGGCCTCATCCACGCATCATCAACATGGGGTATGCCGCCCGACGCCGCACTCAAAGTGGCGCCAGGCCGGCCTTCACCCCGTCGAGCCGGAGCGTCTTCAGCAGCGCCAGGAAGCGCGCTTCGGAGCGCAGGCTGGCCCAGTGGTCGTCGTCCTTCAGATAGGCCATCCGCACGTCGCGCACTTCCAGGCCGTGTTCGAGCGCGCCGAGCGCCTGCTGCGGCTCGCCGAGCGCCGCGTGCAGAGAGGCCAGCGAGGTCGGCAGGATGAAGCGCACTTTCGAATCCGCGATCAGCTGGCGTTGGATCTCGATGGCTTCGTCGTGCTGGCCGAGACGCACGAGCTCGACGCCGAGCACCGCCCGCGGCCGCGTGGCATCGGACAGGCCCACCGCGCGCCGCAACGCAGCGAGCCCCTGCGCAGGGCGCGCCTCGGCCAGTTCGAGCAGCCCGTAGCCCAATTGGGTGAGCCAGAGATCGGGCGCCAGGACCAGCGAATGATTCAGCCGCGTGCGCGCCTCGTCCCGTCGGCCGGCGCCAAGGAGGTAGCCCGCTTCCACCGTGTTGAAGACCGGCGACATCGGGTCCAGCGAACGCGCCGCCTGGATGTTGTCGAAGCCGTCGTCGAACCGGCCCTGGCTCATCATCAGCCCCGCCAAGCCCCAATGGGCCGTCGCGGTATTCGAGTTCAGCATCAGGGCTCGCCGGAACGACTGCTCTGCCTTCGTCCAGTCGAAGCCGTACCAGAAGTGGCTGAAGCCGATGCCCGCGTGGCCGGCGGCCATGTCCGGAACCAGTTCCATCGCCCGGCGCAGCGCCGCATCGCCCGGCTCGAACACATCCGCGCCCAGGCCGTCGGCGTTCCACAGCTTGCGCCGGTAAACCTGCGCCAGCTCGACCCAGGCCAGGGCATAGGCGGGATCGATCCCGAGCGCCTGATTCAGCAACGCAATGCCCTTCTCCACCTCCGCCGCGCGTCCGCCCTGCGACCGCCAGCGCGCCGCGAGGTAGAGTTCGTAGGCGTCGGTGTTGTGCGTACCGCCGAGTTCGGCAGGTTCGGCCGGGCGGCCCATCCCCTTGGCCAGTGCCGGTGCCAGGGCATGCATGACGCGGCTAGAGATCTGATCCTGCACCTCGAACACGCTGGTGTAGCGCTCGTCGAAGGAGCCGCTCCATAGCGCGATGCCGTCAGTCGCATTCAGCAATCGAGCGGTAGCGCGCAGCGTCGCTCCCTGCCGCTGCAGGGTGCCGTCAACGACCCAGGCCACGTCGAGCTCGCGCGCGGCACGCAGCGGATCCTGGTCGGCGCCGGCGTAGGGCCGGACCGAGCCGATCGAACGGACCACCAACCCCGAAACGCCGGACAGCCGAGAAATCAGGCTGTCCGCCATGCCGAGTTCGAGCAGCTCATCGCGGCTCTCTGCCGCCAGCGGCTTGAACGGCAGCACCGCCAGCGTGGTGGTCGTCGCGGGGGGAAGACTCGGCGGCGCCGGCGCGGAATCCGTGGTCGCCATGGCCGGCAGGCCGTTCCTGAAAGTCAGCCAGCCGGCCGCGCCGAGCGAGACAGCCACCGCACCGGCAACGGTCGCTCCGAGCACGGTCCTGCGGCGCCCGGATCCGACGCCCGACGCCCGCGGTTCGAGCGTCGGCGCGTTCGGCGACACCTCGGCCGGCGGCGGCAACGCCGTCGTAGCGACGGCCAGCGCATCGCGGACCACCACCTGCTGCACGAACCTGAAGCCGTGTCGCGGCACGGTCTGTATGTAGACGCTGCCATGGGCATCCTCGCCCAGCGTGCGCCGCAGGGCTGCCACCGCCTGGTTGAGGTTGTTCTCCTCCACCACGAGTCCGGGCCAGATGCCATGGAGCAGCACCTCCTTCGTCAGGAGTTCGCCCGGCCGTTCGACGAAGAAGAGCAGCGCAGCGAACAACCGCGGGCTGAGTTCGATCAGTGAGCCATCACCACGCACGAGGCGGCGCTGCGACCGCTCCAGCACGAAGTCGCCGAACTCGTACTTGTCGGAGTTGGCCATGGCGCTATTTCAGCGCTTTTCATGACTCTTTCAAGAGAGTTTTCGTGACCTCCTCCGGCGGAGCGCTCATCGTGCGTCCGCCGCCGGGCCTTGCCGTCGGCATCGTCCCCAACGCTTACTTGGAGGAAATCATGTCCAGACGACTTCGGCCTTCGGCCCTCTATACGGTCACCCTGGTGGCGGTGACCGCTGCAGCAACCACCTTGTTCCAGGCTTGTGGAGGCGGTGGCGGCGACCACGCCTTCGGCAACGCCATCGCCGCGACCGATGCCGGTGCCGTCGCCGCCGCACCGGATCCCATCATCGGCGTGTGGAATTCGACGGCGACGATCAAGGACTGCAACTCGGGCGCGGTCGCCGGCAGCTTCACCGGCTTCGCAACCTTCAACAGCGGCGGCACCGCGATCTTCGCGAACTCGCGTCCGCCCGCCAGCCAGTCCAGTGGGATGGGAACCTGGAAGCGCGCTGACGGCAACAACTACACGCTGGCGCTGATCTTCATGCGCTTCAACGCCGACGGCACGCTGGCCGGCACCCAGACGGCCAAGGTGTCGCGCACGCTATCGGACGACGGCAATAGCTACACCGGCGTGATCTCGGGCCAAGTTATCGACCTCAACGGCAAGGTCATCGCCACGACCTGCGCCACCGACGCGGGCTCGCGCGTGACCTGGTAGGCCCCGGCCGCGCGCGTCGGACGCGCGACGTGGACAATGGCCGTCCTACCAGGCCATTCCAACGCCACCAAGAAGAACAATGAGCCCCACCGACGCGCCTTCGCAGACCAGTCTCCCCGACCTGCTCCCGGCCCAGATACAGCGAAGCAACATCTGGCGCCTCTCCATCGCACAGGCGCTCGCCGGCGCCAATTCGGTGGTGACCTATGCCACCGGCGCGGTCGTCGGCGACATGCTCGCGCCGGCGCCGATGCTGGCGACCCTGCCTATTTCCATCTTCGTGCTCGGCATGGCCGCATGCATCCTGCCCGTCGGCGCGATCGCGCGGCGTCATGGCCGGCGCGCGGCCTTCATGGCCGGCACCGCCGCCGGCGCCGTCGCGGGACTGCTGGCCATGGTCGCGGTGATCATGGGCTGGTTCTGGCTGTTCTGCCTCGCCACCTTCTTCGGCGGCAGCTACGCGGCGGTGGTGCTGCAGTTCCGCTTCGCCGCCGCCGACGGCGTGGAGCCCAGGCGCAGGCCCAGGGCCCTGTCGCTGGTGATGGCGGGCGGCGTGGCCGCCGGGGTGGTCGGGCCGCAGCTGGTGACCTGGACCATGGACCTCTGGCCGCCGCACATGTTCGCCGCCACCTTCCTGGTGCAGGCCGCGGTGGCGGTGCTGTCGTCCCTCATCCTGATGGGTGTGCGCCTGCCGATGCCGACCCGGCAGCAGATCGCCAGCGGCCGGCCCCTGGGCGAGATCGCCCGCCACCCGCGCTTCATCGCGGCGGTGATCTGCGGCGCGGTGTCGTACATGCTGATGAATTTCCTGATGACCGCCGCGCCGCTCGCGATGCACCTCTGCGGCCACCCGCAGAAGGACGCCAACCTCGGCCTGCAATGGCACGTGATCGCGATGTATGCGCCGAGCTTCATGACCGGCAGCCTCATCGCGCGCTTCGGCGCCGGCCGCATCGCGACGGTGGGGCTGCTGCTCATCGGCCTGTCCGCCGCCGTCGGGCTGGGCGGGATCGACGTGGCGCATTTCTGGTCCACGCTGGTGCTGCTGGGGCTGGGCTGGAACTTCGGCTTCCTGGGCGCGTCGGCGCTGGTGCTCGAATGCCATCGCCCCGAGGAGAAGACCCGGGTGCAGTCGCTCAACGACTTCATCGTCTTCGGCCTGATGGCCATCGGCTCCTTCTCGTCCGGCGGGCTGCTGTCGGCCTTCGGGTGGAACGCGGTGCTGTGGGTGTCGTTCGTGCCCTTGCTGCTGGCTGCGGGCGCCCTGGCGCTGAACCTGAAGAAGGCCAGCATGGGTCTTGTGCAGGGCCAGCGCTGATCGCAGGGTGGGCCGACCGCTTCCCGGCACCGGGTGCCGGGGCTGACGCTGCGATGGTGCGCGCGCCGACAGCGTGGCTGTTCCGGCGCGCCCTACCCTTGTCCATCTCCAGACAACGAGGGTGGGAGGGTCAAAATGCTAGGTATCGTCATTCCGGCCCACAACGAGGAAGGGCGGATCGCCGCCTCGGTCGCGGCGGCCAATGTGGCCGCGCACCATGCCAAGCTGGCCGGTGAAGCCGCCGAGGTCGTCGTGGTGCTGGACGACTGCGATGATGCGACCGGCGTCCTGGCAGCGCGATCGGGCGCCCGCACGTTGAGCCTGCGCGGACGCAATGTCGGCTTCGCGCGGGCCGCCGGCGCGGCGGCGCTGCTGGCCATGGGCGCGCGCTGGCTGGCCTTCACCGACGCCGACACCCGGGTGGCACCCGGCTGGCTGGCCGACCAGATCTCGCTCGGTGCCGATGCGGTCTGCGGCACGGTCGACGTGGACGACTGGGCCGACTACGGCAACGATGCCGTATGGATGCGCGAGCACTTCATCGCAGCCTACGACGATCGCGACGGCCACGGCCACATCCATGGCGCGAACCTCGGCGTGTCGGCCCACGCCTACCGCCGGGCCGGCGGCTTCAGGCATCTGGCCTGCGACGAAGACAAGCAGCTGGTGCATTCGCTGGAAGCCAGCGGCGCGCGCATAGCCTGGTGCGCCGCGCCGCGCGTGACCACAAGCGCTCGACGCGACGTGCGGGCCACCGGTGGCTTCGGCACGACGCTGGCGCGCTCTCTCGCCGCGCGCGTGCGCTGCGCGCCGTCCGCATTGCCGACCTAGCACGCCGCACGCGATGAGACCCCCACAAGATCCGCGGTCGATTACCTTGCACGGCCTGGCAGCCCTGGCGCAAGCCTTCGGCCCTGCGCTGCGACTCTCGCACCTGGTCGATGCCGGGCTGGACCGCATCCCCGTTCCTGCCCGGGGTGCAACCCGTGTCCGCTGGAGCATGCTTGCCGCCGTAGGCGCGCTGGACCTGTCGCTGGCCAAACTGTACGAAGGCCATACCGACGCGCTCGCTATCCTCGAAGAGCTGGACGGACCCGAAGCGAATGCCGGCAGCCGTTGGGGCACCTGGTGCGCGGAGCCGCCGGATGCAAGGCTCGCGATGCGTTCCAGCACCGATGGCGATCCGCGAGCTCTGTGGCTTGAGGGCCGCAAGGCCTGGTGCTCCGGCGCGGCCGAAGCAACGCACGCCATCGTCAGCGGCTGGAACGAGAAGGGCGAACCCTGGCTCGCCGCGGTCGATCTGGCCCAGCCCGAGATCGAGATCACGACCGAAGGCTGGCCGGCCGTCGGCATGGCGGACAGCCGCAGCGTCGATGTCCACTTCCATGGCGCCAAGGCGATCGCGGTCGGCAATCCCGGCGACTACACCCGCCGGCCCGGGTTCTGGCAAGGCGGGGCGGGCATCGCGGCCTGCTGGTTGGGTGCAGCGGCAGCCATTGCAAGCGCGGTGCAGCGACGCAGCAGCGAGTCATCCGATCCGCATCGGCTCGCCCATCTGGGCGCGATCGACGTGGCGATCCAGCCCGCATTCGCACTGATGCGCGAGGCCGCAGCCTGGATCGACGCCAACCCCCGCGCCGATGCCCAGGCGGTGGCGCTCGGCGCGCGCCTCGCGGTCGAGTGCACGGCCGACGAAGTCCTGCGGCACGCTGGGCGAGCGCTGGGCGCCGGTCCGCTCTGCCGCGATCCCTGGCTCGCGCGGGCGATGGCGGACTTGCCGATCTACCTTCGCCAGAGCCACGCGGAACGCGATCTGCAGCAACTGGGCAAGCTGCGCTGCGCCCAGGCGGAGCGCGGGGAGGCATTGCCATGGATGCTCTGACCGGGCCGCGGATCGCCCCGGGCGACGGCACGCCGGAGCAGGACTGGCTGGCCTGGCTGCGGCTGCGCGGCCCTGCCGGCTGCACCCTGGAAGAACTGGTTCCGAAGGGCAGCCGAGTCGTGGTCGTCGCACCGCATCCCGACGACGAGATCCTGTGCGCGGGCGGCCTGATGGCGATGCTCGCGCAAAGAGGCCACGCGCGCTTGCAACTGGTCGCGGTCAGCGATGGCACGGCCAGCCATCCCCGCTCCACCCTCTGGACGCGCGCACGCCTCTCCGTCGCCCGGCCGCGCGAGACCCGCGAGGCCCTGGGGCGGCTCGGGGTGAAATGCGAAGTGCATCGGCTCGGCCTGCCGGACGGCGCGCTTCGGCGCCATGAGGACGAACTGGCGGAGCGCCTTCTGGGCCGGCTGGACGAACAGGACCTGGTGGTCAGCACCTGGCGCCATGACGGCCATCCCGACCACGAGGCCACCGGACGCGCCTGCGCCAGGGCCGCGATGGGCCGCAAGGCTCGACTTCTCGAAGCCCCCGTCTGGGCCTGGCACTGGGCCGTACCCGGGGACTCGCGGCTGCCATGGTCCCGCGCCTGCGCCTTGCACCTGGACGCCGATGCGGCCGCTCGCAAGCTGCAGGCATTGCGCGCATTCGACAGTCAGCTGACGCCGGACCCATCCACCGGCGCCGACCCCGTGCTGAGGCGAACCCAGTTCGAGCGGGCCGAAAGGCCCTTCGAGATCTACTTCCGGCAAGAGGGCGCATGAACCAGATGGCCTCACGCTTGGACTTCTTCGAACGCCTCTACACGGCCAGCAGCGACCCCTATGGCCTGCGGGACCGATGGTACGAAGCCCGCAAGCGCGCCCTGCTGCTGGCCGCACTGCCCAGGCGCCGCTTCGCCAGTGCCTTCGAGCCCGGCTGCGGCACCGGCGAACTGAGCGTCGAACTGGCGGCGCGCTGCGATGCCGTGCTGGCCAGCGATTTCAGCGCACGCGCGGTCGAGCTGGCGCGCCAGCGCAGTTCAGGGCTTTCCCATGTGACGGTCGAGCGTCAATCGATGCCCGACGATTGGCCGCGGCACAAGCACTTCGACTTGATCGTGCTGAGCGAACTCTGCTACTTCCTGGATGACGAAGCCAGGGAGCGTCTCGCTGCGCAGTGCGTCCCTTCATTGAAGCCCGGCGGGGTTCTGGTGGCCTGCGATTGGCGTCTGGATTTCGAAGCGCGCACCGTGGCGAGCGAAGCATGGCATCGGCGCCTCGACCAGGTCGGGCTGTCGCGCCTGGCGCGCTATGAGGACGCGGACTACCTGCTTGCGCTGTGGTCCACCGACCCGGCTTCGGTCGCGCAGCAGGAAGGCATCCGATGATGCCTGGCCGCTTGCCTCGGCGAGTGAAGGATCCGTTCAGCTTCGAACCAGCGGACGCATGCCTTCCAGGTCGACCGGGAAGCGGCTCAATGCCATCGGCCCTGCGCCCGTCTCCACCGTCGCGATCTTTTCGCGTGCGGCGTGCTGCGGATGCTGCGCCAGCCGCCCCGGCTCGACCACCTCTGACCATGGCACATCGGCCGCCACCAGCCTGGCCGTCAATGCACCCGCATCCAGGCAGGCGACGCGCTCGGCCACACGCTTGTTGATCTCTTGCGCTCGGGCAGTGCGCGCTGCGAAGCTGCCCGCGTCGAAGTCGTCGACGACCAGCTCCAGTGCCTTGGCCAGTCGATGCCAGAAGTGATCCTCGACCGCCGCGATGGAGATGAATGCGCCATCGGCAGTCTCGAAGATGCCGTAGGCCGGCCGCTGCAGCGCCTCCGCGCGCTGCGCCCGCAGCGTATCGTGCCGGCCGGCGGCGAACTGGCCGACGCGCGGATTCATCATGTGCGCCAGGCAATCGGTGATCGACACGTCCAGCCACTGGCCATGTCCGGTTCGATGCCGCTGCTGCAGGGCGGCGAGGGTCGCGGCCAGGCCATACAACGCGCCCGACAGGTCCGCCACCGGGATGCCGTAGCCGTGCTCCGGCGGCTCGTCGGCGCGCCCTGACAACGCGCTCACACCGGCCGTCGCCAGGTAGTTGATGTCGTGGCCGGCCAGCTTCGCCATCGGCCCGGTCTGGCCGTAGCCGCTGAGCGAGACGTAGATGGCGCGCGGGTTGCGCGTCCGCACCGTCGCATAGTCCACGCCGAGGCGCGCCATGACGCCGGGGCGGAAGCCTTCGAGCACCACATCGGCGGTGTCGACCAGCTCCAGCGCTCGGGCCAGCTGTTCCGGCTGCTTCAGATCGAGGAAGACGCTGCGCTTGCCCTGGTTCATCGCCGCGAAGACGCCCGGCACCAGCGTCCGCGCGTTGTCGCCGCCCGGCAGCCGCTCGATCTTGACGACCTCGGCGCCCATCTCCGCCAGGCATTGCGACAGGAAGGGACCGGGCAGCAGCTCTGAGAAGTCGACGACCTTCAGGCCGTGCAGCGGGGCCTCCGGGCGCACTTCGCCATCCGCCATCGGAGGGGCCGCGCTGCTCATGGAAGCACGTTGCGCGGGTCCGCGCGCAGCACCAGCTCCCAGGCCTCGCGCGCCATCGGCTGCTGCTTCTCTTCCAGGATGTGCGCCAGCAGGCCGGCCGAGCGTCCGACCAGCGAAAGGCCGCGCGCCATCAGCGGATCGAGACCCATCGCGGCCACGATCGAGGCGATGGCGCCGACCGCGTTGAGCGGCAGCTTCTTGTCCATCTCGTGGATGAAGACATCGCTGATGGCGTCCATCAGGCGCCAGTGGATCCCGTAGTATCCCTGCGCGCGCGACAGCTCGCGCAAGGTCGGCACCCGCGGATCGCCATCGACATGGATCGGATGGCCGACGCCGTAGATGGCGCGGCGCTCCTGGCGGTATCGCCTGATCACTTCGCGGGCCGCCTCGCGCACCTCGGCGTCGGTGGCGTCATCGCCCAGGTCGCGCGAGGATTGGATCAGCATCTCGGCCGCGTTCTGCATCGTCCCCAGGAAGACGCTGCCGGCGCCGAGCAGTCCGGTCGCGATCGCGCCCTGCAGCGCTTCGGGCGCGCCGATGTAGGTCAGCCGCGCCGACAACGAACTCGGCGTGATGCCGTGGTCCGCGGTCGTGACCAGGAGCGCATTGACCATCACCTTCTCGCGGGCCGAGGGCAGGCGCGCGAGCGTGGTGTGGAAGATCATGTCGATGAAGTCGAACTTGCCGATGATCTCGCTGGCCAGGTCGAGTCCGCGCACCGTGATGGTGTCGGTGGTGGTGTAGCCGATCTCTGTCTTTACCATGAGGGTGTCTCCGTTCCTTGAAATCCGAGAATGGCGTCGAGCGCCAGCACACCCGAGCCTTGCTGGCGCACCGCGAGGGGGTTGATCTCCAGTTCCTCGACCTGCTGCTGGTGCCGCACGACGAAGTCGCTGAGCTTGAGCAGCGTCGCCACCAGCGCATCGATGTCGAAGGCCGGCTGGCCGCGATGTCCGGCCAGCAGTTGATGGCAGCGCGTCTCCATCACCATGGCCCGGGCCGACCGCGGCGTGAGCGGCAGCAGGCGGCGGCTCACGTCCTTGAACAGCTCGATGCTCACGCCGCCGAGGCCGAAGGTGCAGACATGGCCGAAGACCGGATCGCGGTGGATGCCGACGACGGCCTCGATGAAGGGCTTGGCGAGCATCGGCTCCACCAGCACGCCTTCGATGGCGGCCGCACCGTGCGATGCCGAGACGCGGGCCCGGATGTCCTCGAAGGCGGCGCGGGCCTCGGCCGCCGAGCCGATGGCCAGGCGCACGCCGCCCACATCCGTCTTGTGGGTGATGGCCGCGCTGACCACCTTCATCGCCACCGGGACCGAGCCCAACGCATCGACCGCGCGAGCGGCGGCCTCGGCATCGCCCGCGACGAGGCCGGCCGGCGTGCTCACGCCCGCGCGCTGCAGCACCGCCTTGGCGGCGGCTTCGTTCAGCGTGGTCGTGGTCGGGGCCGTGGTTGCCGGCGAATGGGCCAATGCGGCGGAGCCGAGGGGCTCCCATTCAGGGTCGAATTGAGCCAGCCACGCGCCATAGCCGATGTAGCGGGTCAAGGCGCGCGCCAGCCCGCGCAGCGAGCGCATCGGCATCAGGCCGCCCTCGATCATGATGCGCTGGCCCTCGCCGCTTCGATCGCTCATCCAGACCGGAACGATCGGCGTGTCGACCTCCTGCTGCACCTTCACCATCGAGCGGGCGAGCATCTCGGTGGTGCGGCCGTATTCGACCGGGATCGGCACCACGACAAGATCGGTGTTCGCGTCCAGCGCGGTCGCCTTCAGCGTCCTGTCGCACAGGGTGGCATCGACCAGCACTTCGGCGGTCACGTCCACCGGGTTGTCGAAGGTGGCATAGGAAGGCAGCGCCTCTCCCAGTGCCGCCAGCGTGGCGGGCTCGAAGCTCGCCAGCTCGAGGCCGGCCATGCCGATGTGATCGGCGGCCAGCGCCAGGGTGCCGCCCGAGAAGCTGTAGAGGGCGATCTTCTCGCGCCCGGTCGGCTTGCCCCTGGCGAGCAGCGAAGCCGCATCGATCATCTCGTCGATGTCGTCGACCTCGACGATGCCCAGCTCGCGAAACACCGCCGCATTGATCTCGGCCGATCCCGCGATGGCCGCGGTATGCGACTGGGCCGCCTTGACGCCGTAATCCGACTTGCCCACCTTCAGCGCGACGATCGGCTTGCCGCGGCGCGCGGCGTGCCGGGCCGCGGCCATGAAGCGCGGCCCGTTGCGCACGCCTTCGAGCACGGTCGCGATCACCTGGATGTCGGGCGCATCGGCCATGTAGTGGATGTAGTCGCTGACCTCCAGGTCGACCTCGTTGCCGCCCGAGCACCAGAGGCCGGTGCCCACGCCGCGATCCATCGCCTGCATGAACGAACGGCCAAGGCCGCCGCCCTGCGTCGCGACGCCGATCGGTCCTGGCTTGCGATCGATGCGCCAGGCCGGCGAGAAGCTCATGCCGATGCCGGCATTGATGTTGTTGAGCCCGGGGCAGTTGGGCCCGTAGATGCGCATGCCGGTGCGGGCCACGATGTCGCGCATCTGCGCTTCGACGGCGCGGCCCTCGGCGCCGGTCTCGCCGAAGCCGGAGGTGAAGACGATCGCGAAGCGGGTGCCGCGATCGCCGCATTCGCGCAGCGATTGCAGCACCAGGTCGGCCCGCACCGCCAGGATGGCGACGTCCGGCGCCTGCGGCAGGTCGGCCACCGAGGCCAGGCACGGCCGGCCGCCGATCTCCTTGCGCCCGGGGTTCACCAGGTCGAGCCGGCCATCGAAGCGCGAATAGGTCGTGAGGTTCTCGAAGGTGCGCGCACCGATGCTGTCGGCCTTGTCCGAAGCGCCGACCAGCGCGATCGAGCGCGGATGGACCAGCCGGGTCAGGTCCGGGAACTCGATGATGGAAGCGGCGGAATTCATTGCGCTTCGGCCGGCGTGCGGCGCTGGAGCAGGCAGGTGGCGCCCAGTTCGCAGGCGACTTCGCCGCGCTGGTTGATCGCCCGCCTGACGAAGCGCACGATGCCGCGCGCCGGATTGCTGGTCGGCCGTTGCTCGACCACCTCGATGTCGACCCGGATGGTGTCGCCGATGTGGGTGGCGCGCGGGAACTTGACCGTGTTCTCCAGCACGCCGAGCAGCGCGCTCTCCATCAGCTGGTTCGGGATCGAGCGCGAGGTCAGGCCGGCCATGAAGGACGCGACCAGCATGCCGTGGGCGATGCGCTGCCCGTGCACCGACGACTTGGCGTACTCGGCATCCACATGCAGCCGGTTCATGTCGCCGGTAAGGGCGGCGAAGGCCGCGACGTCGGCCTCGGTGATGGTGCGCGAGGAGGTCGCGTAGCGGGTGCCCGCCGGCAGGTCCTCCCAGCAGATGGCGAGGCTGGCGACGCTGTCGATCACCGAGGGTTGGAGAGTGGTGGTGTTCATGGTCTTGGTATCAGGTCAGTGCCGAGATGCCGAGGATCTCCCGGCCGATGATGAGGGTCTGGATTTCCGTGGTGCCTTCGGGGATCAGGCCGCCGCGGGTGTCCCGGAAGATGCGCTCGATCGGGCATTCGGTGGCATAGCCCATGCCGCCGTGCACCTGCAGGGCGAGGTTCGCGACCTGGTGGGCGGCCTCGGTTGCGTAGAGCTTGGCCACCGAGCATTCGAGGCGGGCCGGCTGCCCGCTCTGCATCACCCGCGCGGCGCGATAGCCGAGCGCGCGCGAGGCCTGGGTCTTCATCGTCATGTCGACGATGTGCTTCTGCACCAGCTGGAAGGAGCCGATCGGCCGGCCGAACTGCTTGCGGTCGAGCGCGTACTGCACCGACAGGTCGAGTGCCGACTGCGCCGCGCCCACCGCGCCCATCGCCACGTTGAGGCGGCCGAAGTTCAGCCCGATCAGGATCTGCCTGAGGCCCGCGCCTTCCTGGCCCAACAGGTTGGCGGCGGGCACCACGGCTTCCTCGAAGCTGAAGGCCGCGGTGCCGGTGCTGCGCACGAACATGGTCTCGACCGGGCGCACGTCGAAGCGGGTGTGCGCCTTCTCGACCAGGAACAGCGACAGTTCGCCATCGCAGCTGTCGCTGAAGGTGCGCGCCACCACGATGCCGAAGTCGGCGAACATGCCGCCGGTGACCCACAGCTTGCTGCCGCTCAAGAGGTAGTGGTCGCCGCGCTTGTCGGCCCGGGTCTTGATTTCCGCGACGTTGGAGCCGACGTCGGGCTCCGAGATCGAGACGAAGGTGCGGCGTCGATTGCCCAGCAACGGTCGCATGAAGCGTTCCTTCTGCTCTTCATTGCCGTAGGTGCCGACGATCCCGGCCACGATGTTGAGCGTGTTGACCATCACCCGCAGCGACAGCCAGCAATAGCCCAGCTCTTCCATCATGACGGCCCAGGTCGGGAAGTCGACGCCGAGTCCGCCGGCCGACTCGGGCAGGGTGCCGCCCAGGTAGCCGAAGTCCGCCAGCCCATCGAGCGCCTCGTAGGGAAAGCGCTTGTCGGCTTCGGCCTTGGCGATCAGCGGGCTGACCTTCTCCTTCAGGTAGCGCCGGATGTTGTCGCGCAGCAGCACCTGGTCGCCGCTCAGGCCGTCGACATCGAAGAAATCAGCCATACCGGCCTCCGGTCACGAAGAGGGTGGTGCCCGTGATGTAGCGCGCATGCTCGGACGCCATGAAGGCTACCGCGCCGGCGATGTCGCTGGGCTGCCCGGGAAAGCTGACCTGGTTCCTGGCCATCACATTGGCCTTGATGGTGTCGTAGTTGGGCAGGCTCTTGATGTATTCGGTCTCGATGTAGCCGGGCGCGATCGCGTTGACGGTGATGCCGTTCTTCGCCTGCTCGAAGGACAGCGCGCGGGTGAAGCCCACCAGGCCCGCCTTCGCGCTCGAATAGTTGGTCTGCCCCGGATTGCCGAACAGCGCGCGAGAAGTGATGTTGACGATGCGCCCCCAGCCATTGGCCTGCATGTGCGGGATCACGGCGCGGCAGCAATGGAAGGCGCCCTTCAGCGTGACGCCCAGCACCAGGTCCCAATCCGCCTCGTCCATCTTCAGCAGGCTGCGGTCCTTCACCAGGCCGGCGTTGTTGACCAGCACGTCGATGCGGCCGAAGGCCTCCCTGGCGGCTTCGGCCATGGCACGCACTTGCGCCTCGTCGCGGACGTCGCAGGCCTTGGCGATCGCCCGGCCGCCGCGCTCGGCGATGTCCGCCGCGGTCTGTTGCGCGGCGTCGCCGTCGAGATCGGTGATCACCACGGCCATGCCTTCGCCGGCCAGCATGCGGGCCGTCTCCGCCCCGATGCCGCGCGCCGAGCCGGTCACGATGGCGACGCGGTCCTTGAGTCCTAGATCCATCTGTCTCTCCTGTGGAGTGGGTTGTCCGCGAATGGCTGCGTGTTCATGAGGACACCGCGAGCCAACAAAAAGCTGGTCAAATACGTATTGTCGGATTAGTATACGACACCGCGTATCAGACGCAACGATTTTTTCCACATGGGATCCGAAGCGATCCCTCATCAGGAGACAAGCCATGACAAAGCCCCATTTCTTCTCGCAACGGCGCCGGCGCATCTCGCTGGCCATTGGCGGCGGGCTGCTCTCGGCGCTGCAGGTTGCGCCGGCCGCCGCGGCCGACAGCTACCCGACCAAGCCGATCACCCTGGTCGTGCCCGGGCCCGCCGGCGGCATCACCGACCAGCTCGGCCGGCTGATCGCCAGCAAGGTGGGCGAGCGGCTCGGCAAGGCCGTGATCGTGGACAACCGTGCCGGTGCCGGCGGCAACCTGGCGGCCGAGAAGGTGGCCCGGGCCGAACCCGACGGCTACACCCTGCTGATGGGCACCCAGGGCACCCAGGCGACGAACCAGTTCCTCTATCCCTCGCTCTCCTTCGACCCGCAGAAGGATTTCGTCGCGGCGCATGCGCTGATCTCGATCCCCAACATCCTGGTGACCAACGCCAGCCGCCCCTTCAACAGCGCCAAGGACGTCGCCGACTACGCTCGGGCCAACCCCGGCAAGCTCTCGGTGGCTTCGGCCGGCAGCGGCACCGGCACGCACCTGGCGGCCGAACTCTTCCAGTCGGTCGCCGGCGTGAAGCTGGTGCATGTGCCCTACCGGGGCAGCGCGCCGGCCATCAACGACCTGCTCGGCGGCCAGGTGGACCTGGCATTCGACTACCCGGTGACCACCCTCGGCCACATCCAGGCCGGCAAGCTGCGCGCGCTGGCCGTCACCGGCAGCTCGCGACTGGCATCCCTGCCGCAGGTGCCGACGATCGCCGAGGCGGGATTCGCGGGTGCCGAGTCCACTTCCTGGATCGGGCTCTTCTTCCCGGCACGCACGCCGCAGGCCGTGCTGGAGCGCTGGCAGGCCGAAGTCGCCCGCGCCTTGCAGGACCCGGCGGTGATCGACGTTCTGACGCTCATGGGCGGCACGCCGCTGATGCTCTCCGGCCCGAAGTTCGACAGCTTCGTCGTGAGCGAGCGCGGCAAGTGGAAGACGATCATCCAGCGCTCCGGCGCCAAGGTGGATTGAGTGGCGGCCGCCGGAGCCCTGCAAGGGCTGCGAGTGATCGACCTCACGCAGATGCTGGCCGGCCCGGTCTGCACGCAGCTGCTGGCCGACCAGGGCGCCGACGTGCTCAAGGTGGAGCCGCTCGGCGGCGACGGCATCCGCAGCGCCGGCCCCTTCCTGGAGGACGACAGCCTGCGCGCCTTCGGCGGCTATTTCCAGAGCGTCAACCGCAACAAGTCGTCGTTGGCGCTGGACCTGAAGCACCCGGAAGGCCGCGACATCTTCATGCGGCTCGTGCAGGAGGCCGACGTGCTGGTCGAGAACTTTCGCGCCGGCGTGCTGGAGCGCCTCGGCCTCGGCTACGAGACGCTCAGGCCGCACAACCCACGACTGGTCTACGGCACCATCCGCGGCTTCGGCGACCCGCGCAGCGGCGCCAGTCCCTACGCGCACTGGCCGGCCTACGACGTGGTGGCGCAGGCGATGGGCGGCGTCATGAGCATCACCGGCGCGGCGGGCGGCGATCCGACCAAGGTCGGCCCGGGCGTAGGCGACATCGTGCCCGGGCTGATGCTGGGCTTCGGCATCCTCGCGGCCGTGCACCATGCCCAGCGCACCGGTGAAGGCCAGTTCGTCGACGTGGCGATGGCCGACGGCGTGCTGGCCCTGTGCGAGCGCATCGTCTACCAGCATTCCTACGAAGGCCGCACGCCGGGCCCCGAAGGCAATCGTCATCCGCTGCTGTGCCCCTTCGGGCTCTTCAAGGCAGCCGATGGCTGGGTCGCGGTGGCCTGCCCGGGCGAGAAGCTGTGGGGTCCGCTGGCCGAGGCCATCGGCCGGCCCGAGATGGCGCAGGATCCGCGCTTCGCGACCAACACCGCCCGGGTGGCGCATGCGGCCCTGGTCATCGCCGCGGTCGAGGACTTCACCCGTGCGCGCAGCAAGGCCGAACTGGCGCAGTTGCTGGGCGGCATCGCGCCCTTCGGGCCGGTCTACACCGCACGGGACATCTTCAACGACCCGCATTTCGCCAAGCGCGAGATGCTGGTCGAGATCGAGCATCCGGGCAGCCCGACGCCGGTGCGCATCGCCGGCGTGCCGATCAAGCTCAGCGCCACGCCGGGTGGCATCAGGCGGCGGGCGCCGCTGCTCGGCGAGCACACCGAGCAAGTGCTCGACGGGCTGGGCTTCGACGCCACAGCCATCGCCCGCCTGCGCGAATGCGGCGCCGTCGGGTAGGACGTCGCGATCATTTCCGGAGAAAACAAACCATGCAGATACTGACCCCCGAGCGCAAGCTCATCAAGGAGGCCGCACGCGAATTCACCATGAAGCGCGTGCTGCCGCTGGCCAACCGCCTCGACCCCGAGAAAGGCGCCATCCCGCGCGAACTGATCGACGAGATGGCCGAGCTCGGCTACTTCTCGATCCTGATCCCCGAGGAGTTCGGCGGCCTGGGCCTGGGCGCCTTCGAATACTGCCTCGTGGCAGAGGAACTGGCGCGCGGCTGGATGAGCGTGGCCAGCCTGATCGCACGCGGCAACGGGCTGATAGGCGCGCTCAAGTCGCTCACCCTCGACCAGAAGCGCGTTCTTCTTCCGCGCATGGCGCGGGGCGAATACCTCGGCGCGTTCTCGCTGTCCGAGCCCAATGCCGGTTCGGACGTCGCCAACATCGGATGCCGCGCCGTCCGCTTGGGCGATCACTGGGAAATCACCGGCAGCAAGTACTGGTGCACCTTCGCCGACCAGGCGGACTTCATCCTCGTCTTCGCGCGCACCGATCCGAAGGTCGACCTCAGGGCCCGGCATCGCGGCATATCGGCCTTCATGGTCGACAAGCCGCGCGGCATGCTGCCCGAAGGTTGCCAGGGCAGCGTGATACCCAAGATCGGCTATCACGGTTGGACCACCTGGGAGCTGGCCTTCGACAAATGCCGCGTGCCGGCCACGCACATCGTCGGCGAGGAGGGCCGCGGCTTCTATCTCGCCACCGCCGGGCTCGAGACGGCGCGCGCCCATACCGCCGCCCGCTCGATCGGCCTGGCCCAGGGCGCGCTCGAGGATGCCGTCGCCTATGCGCGCGACCGCCAGCAGTTCGGCCGGGCCATCGGCGACTTCCAGGCCATCCGCTTCAAGCTGGCCGACATGGCGACGCAGATCGAGGCGGCACGCAGCCTCATGTACGACGTGTGCGCCAGGATCGACAGCGGCGAGAACTGCGCCACCGAAGCGGCCATGGTCAAGCTCTTTGCCAGCGAGATGAGCGAGCAGGTCACCAGCGAAGGGCTTCAGGTCCACGGCGGCGCCGGCTACACCACCCATTTCGCCGCCGAACGCTACTGGCGCGATGCGCGCCTGACCAAGATCTTCGAAGGCACCTCGGAGATCCAGAAGCGCATCATTTCCGATGCCTTGCTCGGAAAGGCGCTGGCATGAAGCGCAAGACGCGCGGCGGCAATTTCTTCGAGGACTTCCGCCTGGGCCAGCGCTTCGTGCATGCGACGCCGCGCACCCTCGGCAGCGCCGACCAGAGCCTCTACATCGCGCTCACCGGCTCGCGCGCCTGCCTGCACAGCGCCGACACCAGCGCCCGGCTGCTGGGATGGCCCAGGCGCCCGCTGGAAGACCTGCTGGTCTTCAACACGGCCTTCGGCAAGACCGTGCCGGACATCTCGCTCAATGCCATCGCCAACCTGGGCTATGCCGAGCTGCGCTTTCATCAGCCGGTCTTCGACGGGGACACGCTCTCGGTGCAGAGCGAGGTGATCGGCCTGAAGGAGACCTCCAGCCGCAGGAGCGGCGTGGTGTATGTGCGCTCCGTCGCGCGCAATCAGTGCGAGCGCGAGGTGCTGAGCTGGGTCCGCTGGGTGCTGGTCCACAAGCGCGACCCGGATGCCGTCTGCGGCGAGAGCTTGGTGCCGGCGCTGCAGGCCCAGGTGCCGGCGGAATCGCTGGCAATCGGCCGGTTCCACCGCGATGCGATCAAGGCGCCGGCAATCACCGGCTGCGCCGATTGCTTCGAGGACTATGAGGTCGGCGAACGCATCGACCATCCGGCCGCGATGACCATCAACGACAGCGACCACAGCCTGGCCACCCGGCTCTACCAGAACACCGCGCGCGCCCACTTCGACGCCGGCCTCATGCGACGGAGCCCCGCGGGCAAGCGGCTGGTCTACGGCGGCCATGTCATGTCGATCTGCAAGGCACTGGCCTACGACGGGCTGGAGAACCTGCTGTCGATCCTGGCGATCCATGGCGGCAGCCACATCGCACCGAGTTACCCCGGCGACACCCTCTGCTGCAGCACCCTCGTGCTCGAACGGCACGACTTCGGCGATGCGCCGGTGGGCGGCCTGCGGCTGCGCTTGGTCGGAGCAAAGAACCTCGAATCGGCCGCCCAGATCGAGTTCGATGCGAACGGCAGGCCGCAAGGCTCGGAGGTGGTGCTGGAGCTGGACTTCACCGTGGCCATGCCGAAGCGGCAGGCGCCTCACTGAGCCGCTTCGTCGAAGCCATTCATTCGAGACTTACCCACATCACCAACACCATGAACCAGGCATTGCATCCCGATGACGCCCTCTTCTCTGGCGAGAAGCCCTTCCCCGTCCTGTCCGCCTGCGAGCATTTCGCCGGCAGCGAGAAGCTCATATTGAAGGCCCTGGCCCTGCAGGACGAATTGGGACCGGTCTTCGACATAACCTGCGATTGCGAGGATGGCGCCCGCGCGGGCGAGGAAGAAGCCCATGTCCGTATGGTGGCCCGCCTGATCGCGTCCGACACGAACCGGCACGGCAAGCTGGGCGTGCGCATCCACGACCACTCGCACTTCGCCTGGCGGCAGGATGTGGAGATCGTGGTCGGGACTGCGGCCGCGCGCCTTGCTTACGTCACCGTTCCGAAGGCGACGACGGCCGCGCAGGTGGCCGAGGTCATCGAATGCGTCCAGCAGGTGGCGCGCGCCGCCGGCCGGAGCACCCCGGTGCCGATCCATGCGCTGATCGAGACGCATGGCGCGCTGCGCGAAGTGGCGGCAATCGCCGCCCTGCCGCATGTCGAGGTGCTCGACTTCGGCCTCATGGATTTCGTCAGCGGCCATCACGGCGCGATTCCGGCATCCGCCATGCGCAGCCCGGGACAGTTCGAGCATCGCCTGCTGGTGCGCGCAAAGGCCGAGGTCACTGCCGCTGCGCTCGCCCATGGCGTCGTGCCGTCGCACAACGTGTGCCTGAACCTGAAGGATGCGGCGGTGATCGGCGACGATGCCCGCCGCGCACGCGAAGAATTCGGCTTCCTGCGCATGTGGAGCATCTACCCGGCGCAGATCCAGCCGATCGTGGCCGCGATGCAGCCGCGCCTGGAGGAAGTCTCCGATGCGGCCGACATCCTTCTTGCCGCGCAGGCGGCCGGCTGGGGGCCGATACAGCACCGGGGCGAGCTGCATGATCGCGCGACCTACCGCTACTTCTGGGGCGTCCTGCAGAAGGCGAAGACGACCGGCATGGACATCCCGCAGGCGGCCCGGCAAGCCTTCTTCGCCGCTTGAAACCGGCCTTCACCCCGCGCTTCCGGGACGGCGTCAGAAAAACGACAAACTACTGCCTTCGCTGGAGAACCCCATGCCTTCCTTGATCGCCGCGACCGCGCGCACCCTGTCCGTCTTCGAAGTCTTCGCTCGGGAGCGGCGCGCACTGTCGAATTCCGATATGGCGCGCCTGCTCTCGCTGCGCGACAGCAGCTGCCTCGACCTGATGCACACCCTGCACAGCCTGGGCTACTTGATGCGCACGCCGAAGACGCTGCGCTACTACCCCACCGCCCGCCTGTACGAGACGGCGCAGCAGATCAACCAGAACGACCCGCTGACCACCGTGGCCCGCGAGGCCGTCGAGCAGCTCGGCGAACGCACCGGCGAGAGCGCCTTCTTCGGCATCCTCGACCGCAATGCGGTCAAGGTGATCGCCGCCCAGCCCAGCCCCCGGCCGCTGCGCTATGTGGTGGAGGTCGGCAATCGGGTGTCGCTGAATGCATCGGCGCTCGGCAAGTCCTTGCTCGGCCTGCACGACGACGAAGAGGCCGCCGAACTGGTCAGGGACCTGGTCCTGCGCCCGGTGACCGAGCGCACCGTGATCGAGCCGAGCCGCCTGCTGGCGGACGTGGCGGCGGGTCGCGAGCGCGGATGGTACGAGGCGATAGGCGAAGGCGGCGAAGGCGTCAGCGGACTGGCCGTCGCCGGCTGGATCGGCGATCAGCCTGCGGGTCTTTCGCTGGCCGGGCCGTCGGAGCGCATGCAGAGGAACCATGAAAGCTGCCTGGAGGCCTTGCGGGAGATCTCGGCTTCGTTTCTCAACTGATCGCGGATCGGTCGCAGTCTTGGAACGCTGGGCCGACAGCGGCGCTTTCGCGGCCCGCCGCTAGTGGAAGTGCTTGAGAACCTCGTCCATCAGGTGCTTGGCCCTGTCCTTGGCATCCAGCAGCTGGAGCATGTGATGCGAGCGCTCGTTGGCCAGATAGGGCGCCGAGGAGAACCAGCCGCCGTCGACCACGATGTCGGTGCCGGTGATGTAGGAAGACTCGTCACTGGCCAGGAACAATGCGGTGAATCCGATCTCTTCGGCCTTGCCGCTCCGGCGCAGCAGCACCGTGTTGTTCATCGCGCTCGACTGGATCTTCTTCAGCAGCCGATTGCTGCTCATCGATGCGGTGAGATCGGTCTCTATCCAGCCGGGCTGGATCACGTTGCAGCGGATGCCCCAGTCCGCGTACACATAAGCCGCCGACCGCGAAAGTCCTTCGAGCGCCCACTTGGAGGATGAATAGCCGGTGCCAAAATTGCCTGCGATGCCGGCGACCGATCCGATATTGATGATCGATCCGCCGCCGGACTCGCGCATCAGCGGCGCGCAGGTCTGGATGCCCCTCAGGGTACCGGTCACGTTGATGTCGAAAAGGCGTCTCCATTCCTCGATGTCGACGTTCGGAAAGCGGACCAGTGCGTTGCTCCCGACGATGTTCAACAGGATGTGCCGGCCGCCGGCCAAGTCCTTGACCTGTACAAGCGCATTGTCCCACTGAGCCTGGTTCACGACATCCAGTTCGACGAAGTGCGCCTTGCCGCCGGCCGCCCGGATCTTCGCCGCGAAGGCCTCGCCACGCTCATGGCTGCGGCCGGCAATGAACACGGTCGCGCCCTCCTTCGCAAAAAGCTGGGCCGATGCACGGCCCATGCCGCCGTAGCCGCCGGTGATCAATGCCACCTTGTTTTCTAGTCTCATCTTGGAGCTCCGTTCAGGGTTGGTAGCGTCAGGCCTGGCCTGGGGGAAACCCCTTTTGCGTCATTCCGAAGACCGTGTCAATAATACAAGTTCATTGCTTTATTTGGCCGAATCCGGCTCGACCACAAGGAAGGACGCAGGCGTGGATGCTGAACTGAAGGCGCGAGCGGCGGCCGAGGCCGACAGTCCTGGCCGGGGCATGACCCGTGAGCAACGCAAGGTCGTTCTCGGCGCCTCCCTGGGAACCATCTTCGAGTTCTACGACTTCGTGCTCTTCGGCTCGATGTCGACGGTGATCGCGGCCAAGTTCTTCGCGCCGCTGAGCCCGTCGCTGGCATTGATCTTCGCGCTCCTGGCCTTCGCGGTGGCCTACGCGGTGCGACCGCTCGGCGCCTTCGTCTTCGGACGCATCGGCGACCGGGTCGGGCGCAAGGTCACCTTCCTGGTCACCGTGGCCGGCATGGGCACGGCAACCTTCCTGGTCGGCCTTCTGCCGAGCTATGCCACTTGGGGCCTGGCGGCACCGGTGCTGCTGATGGTGCTGCGCGTCGTGCAGGGCATCTCGATCGGCGGCGAATTCGGCGGCGCGGCGTCGTACGTGGCGGAACATGCGCCGCCCGGACGGCTGGGCTACTACACCTCGTGGATCCAGATCTGCGCGTCGGCCGGTGTCGTCGTGTCGCTGCTGGTGATCCTCGGCATCCGCGCCGCCGTGGGCGATGCGGCATTCGCCGACTGGGGCTGGCGCCTGCCCTTCCTGCTTTCGGCGCTGTTGCTCGCGGTGTCGATGTGGATCCGCGCGCGACTCAATGAATCGCCGGTCTTCCAGCGCATGAAGGCCGCAGGCAAGACCACGCGGACGCCGGTGCGCGACCTCTACGGCAGCTGGTCCAACGTGCGCAAGCAGCTGGCGGTGCTGTTCGGGCCGCTGGCCGCGGCCCAGGTGCTGGGCGTGCTGGCACTCATCTACCTGATGGTCTTCCTGGTGCAGACGCTGCGGGTCGATCCGCAGACGGTCAACTGGATAACCTGCACCGCGATCCTTGCCGCGCTGCCGATCTTCCCGATCGCCGGCTGGCTGTCGGACCGCATCGGCCGCAAGCCGGTGGTGGTGACCGCCTGCCTGCTGGCCGGCGTCAGCATCTTCCCGGCCGTCCGGCTGCTGACCCACTACGCCAATCCCGCCTACGAGCAGGCGCTGGCCAGCGCGCCGATCACGGTAGCGGCCGACGGCGCCGATTGCTCCTTCATCTTCAACCCGACCGGCACCGCGCGCTTCCTGTCGTCCTGCGACATCCTGAAAAGCACGCTCTCGCGCGAAGGCGTCAACTACCGCAGCGAATCGGCCACGGCCGGCGCAGCGGCAACGGTGCGCATCGGGTCGACCTCGGTCGAATCGTTCGACGGCCGCGGCCTGGCCGGGCCGGACCTCAAGACCAGGACCGACGCGCTCGCCGCGCAGATCCGCAACGCGGTGCGCGCGGCCGGCTATCCGGCCAGGGCCGACATGGGCGCCTTCAACGGCGGCATGGTCTGGCTGGTGATCTTCTACATCACGGTGCTGTTCGCGATGGCTCAGAGCGCGGTGGCCGCGATCCTGGTCGAGCTCTTCCCGGCCAGCATCCGCTACACCGCGGTGTCGGTGCCCTACCACGTGTCGAGCATCCTGGCCGGCTTTCTGGTGCCGATCGGCTTCGCGCTGTCGGTCGCTGCCGGCGACATCTACTTCGGGCTCTGGTATCCGGTGTTCTGGGCCCTGCTCGGCGGACTCGTCTACCTGCTGTTCCTGCCGGAGACGCGCGGGCAGGCGATCGAGAACTGGTTCTGAATCCAAGGAAAAACATGTTCGATCCGATGGTCCCGCGCATCCCCTATGTCTCCGATTCGCCCGACGACCCGCAGGTGCGCGCTGCGTTCGACCGGCTGCGCCAGCGCTGGCAGGGCGCGCCGGTACTGAACCTGTATCGGCTGGTCGGTTGGGCACCCGGGCTGGTCGGCCCCTGGCTGGACTGGTCGAGCGCCCTGCGCTTCAAGGTCGAGGCGCCCGCCGGCCTGCGCGAGATCATGGTGGTGCGCTCCGGCCAGCTGCTCGGGGCCGACTACGAGTGGAAGCACCACTGGGTGCTGGCACGAGAGGCCGGCGTCGCCGAGGACAAGCTGCAGGCTCTCGCCGATTGGCAGGGCAGCGCACTCTTCAATGCCGACGAGCGCGCCGTGCTGGCGCTGGCCGACGACACGGCGCTCGGCAAGGGTGCATCGGAGGCGACCATGCGCGAACTCGCCATGCGCTTCCCGAACCGGCAGGTGGTCGAACTGGTGGTGACCGCCAGCTTCTATGCCGGCGTGTCGCGCATCATCAATTCGCTGGCGGTGCCGATCGAGCCCGGCTTCGAGTCGATGTCGCCGCGCGACGACTGAGGCGCCGGCCGATCCTTCAGGCCGCGGCCTGACGGATGCGACTCCGCCAGCAGCATCGCAGCGACCTTCTCGCCGATCATCAATGCCGTCAGGTGCGTGCCGGCGGTGACGATGGTCGGCATGACCGACGCATCGGCAATGCGCAGTCCCTCCACGCCCTGCACACGGCAACGCGGGTCGACCACCGCGGCGGCATCGTTTACGGCGCCGATGCGGCAGCTGCCGGCCGGATGGTGCACGCAGGCTGCCGTCTCGCGCACCAGGCGTTCGAGCGCCGCGCGATCGCCGGCCAGCGATGCCGCGTCGACCACGCTGGCGCCGAGCAGGCGGCGCCGCACGCCGGGCCCCAGGTCGAAGAGCCGTGCCGCGATCCAGCTCTTGGCCCAGTTGAATGCGGTCGGCGAGTTGAACGCATTGGCATGGCCACCGCCCGGCACGAAGACCTCGTGGATCGCCGGTGCCATCTGCGGCCCGGACAGGAGCCGGAGCACGCGCGCCGCGCCGCCGACCAGGCGATCGAAGTCGCGCGGATCCGACAGCAGCTTGAAGTCGATGCCCGGCATGACCGCCGCGTCCGGCGACCCTATCGTCACCTGGCCGCGCGAGTAGGGCTTGTGGACGAAGATGCTGATCGCCCCGATCCGCCCGCCAAGCGGGTGCCAGGCCGCGCGCGGCACGGCAAAGGCAGCCATGTCGGTCGCCGGGCATCCGGCATGGCCCGACGAGAAGCGGGCGAAGGCATGGAAGGGCGAGCGCAAGGCGGCCGGCTGTGCACTGGCGCGCGGCAGGTGCATCGCGAGGTGGAAGGCCGGATGGTTCTGCAGCCCCTGGCCGACCGCAGGCAGGTCGATGCGCGGCGCAATGCCGGCCGCATGCAGCGCAGCGGCCGGCCCTATGCCGGAGCGCATCAGCAGCGCCGGCGACTGGATGCCGCCCGCGCAGACGACGACCTCGCGCGCCGCGAAGTCGACCACGCCCTGCGCCGTGCGCACCCGCACGCCGGTGGCACGTCGGCCATTGAGCAGCACCCGCTCGACGGTGCTGTCGGCCAGGATCTGCAGATTGGACCGGGCACGCGCCGACGCATCGAGGTAGCCCTGCGCCGCGCCGACGCGCCGCTGCGGCAGGTTGTTCATCGCTGCGGGCGAGACGCTGTCGTGATGACCGGCATGGATGTCCGGTGCAAAGGCGAGCCCGTCGGCCTCCCAGGCTTGCGCGAAGGCGCGCGCCAGTCCTGGCCATTGGTCGCGACGATGGCGCCGGATCGGTATCGGGCCGTCCTGGCCGTGCAGCGGGCCGGCGAAATCAAGGTCGTGCTCGAAGCGGGCATAGAAGGGCAGCACTTCCTCCCAGCCCCAGCCTTCCGCGCCCAGCGCCACCCATTCCGCGAAGTCCGACGGTGCGCCGCGCTGCGCCAGCATGCCGTTGATGCTCGACCCGCCGCCGACGACGCGCCCCTGCACCCATGGGCGCGTGAAGCGTCCGCGGCCGTTGCCGCGATCGGCGCCGACGCTGGCCGTGAGTCCCGGCCAGGCATAGCGCGCGTCGGCATAGACGCCCGGAAAGGGGTCGAGGATGGCCGCCGGTTCGCTCCCCGGCGGCAAGTCCATGCCGGATTCGACCAGCAGCACGCGATTGTGCGCATGCTCGCTCAGCCGCGCGGCCAGCACGCTGCCGGCGGCACCGGCGCCGACGACGATGTAGTCGAAACGCTCGGCCACCCTAGCCAAGGGTGCTGACCAGCGAACCCAGCCGCTCGATGTTCATGGCTACCTTGTCGCCGGGCTTCAGCTTGATGCCGGCATCGAGTCCCGATCCGCCAGGGTAGGAGCCGCTGGTGACGATCTGGCCCGGATACAGGGTCTGGCCCTTCGACAGGTAGGCCACCAGGTCGGCGAAGTCCCAGGCCATCCTGGACGTGTGGTAGTTGTTGATCTCGCGGCCGTTGACGACGAAGGACATGGTCAGGTCCTGCGCGTCGCCGACCTCGTCGGCAGTCACCAGCCAGGGGCCGAGCACGTTGCTTTGGTCGGCATCCTTGCCCTTTGTCGGCCCGAGCCCGAACTTCATTTCCTTCAGCTGGATCTCGCGATAGCTGACGTCGTTGAAGATGGTGTAGCCGACGATGGCGCGCCGCGCCTCCTCGGGCGACAGGTCGCGGCCGCCGACGCCGATCACCGCAGCGAGTTCGCATTCGACGTCAGTCTCCGCCGCATAGGGCGGGCGCGGGATGGTGGTGCCGGGCCCCTCGACCGATGTCGGCACCGCCTTGTAGTAGGCGCGCATGTCGCTGCCGCGCGCCGGGAAGTTGAGCATGGTGTAGCCCTTTTCCTGCGCGTCGTCGACATGCGCCGACCAGGTGATGAAGCAGGCGATGCCGGGTGGCCGCGGGATGGGCGCCAGCAGCCGCACGCCGTCGGCCGCATGGGCCAGGGCCATGCCCTGGCGCGTCGCTCGACGATCACCGCCGCGCAGCGCCGCGATGGCTTCGCGCACCCAATCCAGCGCCTGCGCGCCGGAGCCGATCAGTGCCAGCATGTCGGGCGGCACCTGCGCCGCGCCGACGCGGGCCGCGGCCTCCGGGCTGAGGGAGCTCTCGAGGAAGGCGATGCGGGCGGCCGTGGCATCGACGATGCGTGCGTCGCCGTCGCTATCGTCGACGACGCCGATCCGGCGCACTTCGCCGAGCGGCGTCTGGATGGCAAAGGTACAGAGTTTCATGACGGTCCAACCTCAATTCGCTACTCGCTATTCGCTCTTCGCGCCGCTGTCGGTCACCGCTTTCTGCCAGGCGGCCATCTCGCGCGGCCCCGCCGCTGCATAGGCCTTGGCGTCGAGCGCATCGACCTCCAGGCCCTGGTCCGCCGCGAACTTGGCAAAGTCCTCCGAATGGACGACCTTGAGGATTTCGGTCGACAACTGGTTGGCTATCGCTGGCGGCATGCCCTTCGGTCCCATGAAGCCAAGGCCGGAGACTGCCTCGTAGCCCTTGTAGCCAAGCTCGGCCACGGTCGGCACATTGGGCAGCGCGCTGGAGCGCCGGGGACCGGTCACCGCCAGCGCCTTGAGCTTGCCGGCGGCGATGTTGCCCTTTGCCGTGGCGATCGCGGTGAAGGTCATGTCGACCTGGCCCGAGATGGCGTCCGCCAGCGCCGCGTCGCCCCCCTTGTAGGGCACATGCATGGCCTGCACGCCGGCCATCGACTCGAGCATCGCGAAGGCCAGGTGGGTGACGCTGCCGACGCCGCCGGTTGAATAGGTCAGCTTGCGCGGGTGCGCGCGCATGTACTCGACCGCATCCTGGAGCGTGTTGAACGGCGAATTGGCCGGCACCACCAGCACCAGATAGGCCGCGGCAGCCTTGGCCAGCGGCGTGTAGTCGGTCAGCGGGTTGTAGGTGACCTTCTTGTCGAGGGCCTTGTTGATGTAGAGCGTCGACGGCGCCAGCAGCAGCGTGTAGCCGTCGGCCGGTGCACGCGCCACGAAATCCATCGCGATGATGCCGTTGGCGCCGACCTTGTTCTCGACGATGACCGACCAGCCGGCCTCCTTCGACAGCTTGCCGGCGACCATCCGGGCGACGCCATCGGTGGCGGTCGCCGGCGCTGCAGGCGAGATGACCTTGACGACATGGTCCGGGAAGGAATCGGCTTGCGCGGCAGTCATGCCCAGCAAGGTGGCGAGGGCAGCGAGCATCGTTGCGACGAGGAGCTTCATGAGATGTCCGTATCGATAAATAGCAAGCTTATTGTTGCATCTGCGGCCGATCGGCGCGAGGAGGGATTACCAGTACGCGCGACCAATCAATCTGCTGGTTCGACTCTGCTCCACGAAGTCATTGCCGTGTTGATACAGCAAGTCGCTTGTTGTACCATTTCCGGCTCAGCGGATCCCGCCCATCACAGGAGACTCGATGTCAGAAGCCGTCTACGTTCTCGGCACCTGGTGCAGCCCCTTTCGTCGTTGGCCCGACGCGGGCTTCAAGGAACTGACGCGGCAGGCCTACCTCGGCGCGGCTGCAGACGCCGGGCTGGCGGATCCCGCCGTCATCGAGGCCGCCTGGTTCGGAAATTGCGTGATGCACTACTGGGGCCAGCCCCTGGTGCGCGGCAACGTCTCTTTCATCCCGCTGGTCCGTGAGGGCCTATTTCGCGATCGCGCACCGGTCGTCAACGTCGAAGGCGCCTGCGCCACCGGCAGCCTGGCATTGAGCGGCGCCTACAAGGAGATCCGCGCCGGAGATGCCGAGGTCACCGTCGCGGTCGGCGTCGAGAAGCTCTACGACCCGGCCGACCCGGCGGCCATCCTGCCGGAATTCGGCAAGGGCGCCGACCAGCTCGACCCGCAGGAATGGCTGGCCCACTACGCGGCCATCGGCGAGCGCCTGGGCCGACCGTTCGAGCCGGCGCCCGACCGCTCCATCGCGATGGACACCTACTCGATGCAGGCGCGCCTGCACATGAGCCTGTACGGAACGACGCGCGAGCAGATCGCCGCCGCCTGCGCCAAGAGCCACACCAACGGCAGCATGAATCCGCTGGCGCAATACCGCTTCGAGATGACGCCCGAACAGGCGCTGGCGGACCGGATGGTGTCCGACCCGCTGACCCGCGCCATGTGCGCCCCGGTCGGCGACGGCGCCGCGGCGGCCGTGCTGTGCTCGGAGCGCTTCCTAAGGCAGCAACCTGTGCGTGTGCGCGAGCGCGCCATCCGGATCCGCGCCCTGGCCTTGTCGGGCGGCAAGTATCGCGGCGAGGCCGAGCCCGGACTCTCCCGCGCGGCTGCCGACAAGGCCTACAGGCAGGCCGCCATCGGTCCCGAGGACATCGACCTGGCCGAGGTCCACGACGCCACCTCCTTCTGCGAGATCTACCAGACCGAGATGATGCGGCTTTGCCCCGAAGGCCAGGGCGGTCCCTTCGCCGCCTCCGGTGCCACGCAGATCGATGGCAAGGTGGCGGTCAACCCTTCCGGCGGGCTGGTGTCCAAGGGACATCCGATCGGCGCCACCGGGCTGTCGATGTGCCACGAACTGGTGACCCAACTGCGTGGCGAGGCCGGCGATCGCCAGGTGCGCGATGCGCGCATCGGCCTGCAGCAGAACGGCGGCGGAATCATCGGCCTCGAAGAGGCCTTGTGCGCGGTCGCGATCTACGATCGGGCGCCGGCGGGCTGAGGCATCGCCCCGGCCGATTCAGACCGACTCGGTGTCGTCGTCGATCTCGGTCAGGCGGTCGAGCCAACCACGCCGGTCGGGGCCGAGCATCGCGGTCATGACCTTGAAGTAGCTTTCAACCTCCGCAGGCGTGACGCTGTCGTAGGCACGCTGGATGCGCTCGCGCTGTGCGGCCGAGACGAACTCGAGCAGCTTGTCGCCCTTGCGCGAGCAGTAGAGCTGCTTGACCCGGCCATCCTCGGCCGATGCACGGGTCAGGATGTATCCGTCGGCGATCAGCTGCTTGAGCGGCCCCTGGATGTTCTGGTGCTTCACGCCCAGCACGCCAAGCAGTTCGCTCACCGCGATGCCGGGCGCGAAATGGGCGAAGTAGATGATCCGGTGATGCACGCGGCCCATGGCGCGTGTCGCCAGGCGCGCGTCGGCGTCTTCTCCAATGCTCAGCTGCACCATGAAGTGAAGCACCAGCGCCCTGTGAATCAGCTTCTTGGTTTGAGCGGGGGAACTTGCTCCGGTCCTTGGAGCACCTGCACTGCGAGTGATGGCCATGGAAAGCGAGTTTAAGGTTTTAGCCTGCCGCGCGCTCGCTGCATGGCCGCACCTGTCTGGGCCGGTGCGCCCATCGCTTCTGTTGCTCCGTGTTTACCCCAATGAAGGAATCACACGGGGCTTGCGGGGATAAACTACAAGAAACATGTACTTTATTTCGGAGATGCAGGCATGCGGCTGATCGACTACTTCCGGCGCGGATTGCGCCGCGCCCCCGAGCGCACTGCATTCGTCGATGCCGACGGCCGCAACCCGGTCAGCTATGCGCAGGTCGAGGTGATGGCCGAGCGCATCGCAGCGGGCCTGCATGCCGCCGGCTGCGCCGATGCCAACATCGCGGTCTACAGCCCCAATGACCCGACCGCCTTCTGCGCGATGATCGGCATCTTCCGCGCGGGCGGGCGCTGGGTGCCGATCAACATGCGCAATCCGGTGCAGATCAATGCGGCGTTCCTCAACACCACGCGCTGCTCGGTCCTGTTCTTCCATCCCACGCTGATCGAGCAGGTGCGGGAACTCAAGCGGATCGTGCCGAGCCTGGAGCATCTGGTCTGCCTGGAGCGATCCGACGGCAACCTGGGCACCGACCTCGACCGGTTCATGGACCTGGCGAAGGAACCGGCGCCCGAGCCGGAAGACGTCGCGACCCGCGTCGAAACCGTATTCCCGACCGGGGGAACCACCGGCCTGTCGAAGGCCGCCCTGTGGACCCAGCGCACCTGGGACGCGGCGATCAAGGCGTTCTGGACCTGCCTGCCCACCGATCGACCGGCTGTTCATCTCGTGGCGGCCCCGATGACGCACGGCGCCGGCGTGGTCGGACTCATGATGATGGCCGAGGGCGCCACCAACGTGATGCTGCCGGGTGCCGGCGCCGAAGTGGTTCTCGACGCGATCGAGCGTCACAAGGCCACGCACTTCTACATCCCGCCGACGGTCCTCTACAACATGCTGGCCCATCCGCGCGTGCGCGAGCACGACTACTCTTCGCTGCGTGCCATCGTGCTCGCGGCGGCGCCGGTCGCCCCGGCCAAGTTCAAGGAAGCGATGGAGGTCTTCGGCCCGGTGATGTGCCAGTCGTTCGGGCAGGCCGAGGCGCCGATGTTCATGACCTTCCTGTCGACCGGCGACCTGATGCAGGCGCCGCCCGGCACCGATCGCTGGTCCAGCTGCGGACGGCCCACCCTGGGCCAACGCGTGGAGATCATGGACGACGAGGGCCGGCTCCTCCCGCCGGGCCAGCGCGGCGAGATCGTCGCGCGCGGCGACCTGGTGTTCGGCGGCTATTTCCAGAACCCGGCCGCCACCGAGGAGGTGTCGCGCCATGGCTGGCATCACACCGGCGACGTCGGCTACAAGGACGAGAGCGGCTTCATCTACATCGTCGACCGCAAGAAGGACATGATCGTGACCGGTGGCTTCAATGTCTTCAGCGCCGAGGTCGAGCATGTCATCGCCAGCCATCCGGCGGTCGAGGACTGCGCCGTCATCGGCGTGCCGGACGACAAGTGGGGCGAGTCGGTGATGGCCGTCATCCAGCTCAAGCCCGGCAGCAGCGCCGGGAGCGCCGAGATCATCGCCCTGGTCAAGGGCAGGCTCGGTTCGGTCCATGCGCCGAAGACCGTGGACTTCGTCGAGAGCCTGCCGCGCAGCCCCAACGGCAAGGTGCTCAAGCGCGAGATCCGCGACAAGTTCTGGGCCGGTGCGGCCCGCTCTATCGGTTGAAGGGGAAGGCCATGCCCAACCGACTGCAAGACAAGGTGGCGATCGTGACCGGTGCCGGCACGCGCGGCGAAGGCGTGGGCAACGGCAAGGCCTGCGCGATGCTCTATGCGCGCGAAGGCGCCAGGGTGCTTGCGGTCGACATCGACCTCGACGCCGCCCAAGCCACCGCCGAGCAGATCCGCGCCGAAGGCGGCGACTGCGTGGCTTTTCGAGCCGATGTCTCGCGCAACGACGATTGCCGGGCGATGGTCGACGAATGCATCGCCCGCTTTGCACGCCTCGATGTGCTGCACAACAACGTCGGCATCACCAATTCCGGCGGCCCGGTCGAATACGAGGAAGAGCAATGGGATCGCATGATGGCGATCAACGCCAAGAGCATGTTCCTGACCGCCAAGCATGCCCTGCCGCACATGGAGCGCCAGGGCTCGGGCTCGATCGTCAACATCGGCTCGATCAACGGCGTGCGGACGATCCCGTTCCCCAAGCTGGCCTACGCGGCGTCCAAGGCCGCGATGATCGCGATGTCGCGCGAGATCGCGATCCAGTATGCGGCGAAAGGCATTCGCAGCAACGTGGTGCTGGTCGGCCTGATCAAGTCGCCGATCGTGGTGCAGAACAACACCAGGCTCTACGGCGGCGAGGTCGAGGAGATGTGGCGCAAGCGCGATGCGATGTCACCGACCGGCAAGCAGGGCGAGGTGTGGGACATCGCCCAGGCCAGCGTCTTCCTGGCCTCCGATGAATCGCGCTACGTGAACGGCGTGGTGCTGCCGGTCGATGGCGGCGTCATCAACATGGTCAAGCTCTAGCGCGTCTGGGGTATCCACTAATACAAGTATCTTGTATTAGATGTGCTAATCGATCGACGACCAAGGGGCCGGCCTTTGCGCCATCCGGGCCCCGCTTTCATGGAGACAGCCGATGAATCGACGCCAGGCCATGGCGCTGCCCCTGCTCGCGGGTCTCTGCCCGGGATTGGCCCGCGCGCAGGCCTGGCAGCCGGACAAGACGATCAAGCTGGTCGTCCCCTTCGCCGTCGGCACGGCGCTCGACCTGGTCACGCGGCTGACCGCGGTCGGCATGGCGCAGGAACTGAAGACGCCGGTCATCGTCGACAACCGCCTCGGCGCATCCGGCGTGATCGGCACCGACCTGGTCGCCAAGGCGCCGCCCGATGGGTACACGCTGCTGATGAGCGCGCCGACGCACTACATCAACCAGTTCGTCTACACCTCGCTGCCCTTCGATGCGGTCAAGGACTTCCGGCCGGTCACCAAGGTCAGCAATGCCGACCTGGTGCTCGTGGTGGGCAAGGACTCGCAGTTCAAGGACGTCAGGCAGGTGATCGAGTTCGCCCGTGCCAATCCGCACAAGCTGCGCTATTCGTCGAGCGGCACGGGTGGCACGACCCATCTGGCCTTCGCTCTTTTCAATTCGATGGCGGGCACGGAGATCGATCATGTGCCATACAAGAACGGCGCCCAGGCGCTCACAGACGTGATCGCCGGTCACGTCGACATCACCTTCACCGCTGTGGCGACGGCACTGCCCTTCGGCAAGGATGGAACCCTGAGGCTGCTGGGCGTCAGCGGCGCCCATCGCTCGCGGGCGATGCCGGACGTGCCCACAGTGGCCGAGGCAGCGCTGCCGGGCTTCGAGCTCAGCTCATGGAGCGGGATGCTGGCCCCGCGGGCGACGCCCGATCCGATCGTCCAGGCGCTCAACGACGCGATCGTCAAGACGGCGAGCAAGGCTGAATTCCAGGACAAGCTGGTGGCCATGGGCGTCGAGCCCGACCTGCTGCCGACCGCGGCCTTTGTCCGGCAGGTCGAGGCCGAAGTCCCGAAGTGGAAGCGCCTGACCGACATGACCGGTGCGGCACAGAGCATGAAGTAATCCAACAAACGAGGAGCACCGACCATGAAGAAGACCCTTGCCCTGCTGCTTGCCAGCGCCATCCTTCCGGCAATTGGGCCGATCGCTACTGCGCATGCCGAAGACGCCTTTCCTTCGCGGCCGGTGCGCATGATCGTTCCATACCCACCGGGCGGCGGCGGCGACATCCTGGCGCGCTCGATGGCCAACGCCTTCTCGAAGATCACCGGGCAGGCGATGGTGGTCGAGAACCGCTCGGGCGCAAGCGGCATGGTCGGCGCGGGCGCCTGCAAGAATGCCGCCCCCGACGGCTACACCTATTGCATTCCGGTCTCTGACGTGATGGCCATCAATCCGCACATCTTCAAGACCCTGCCCTACGACGCCGAGCGCGACTTCATCGCAGTCGCGCCGGTGGCAACAGTCGTGCTCGCCATCGTCGCGAATGGCACGGTGCCTGTGAGCAACCTGAAGGAGCTTGCCGCGTGGTCCAACCAGAACAAGGCCCAGGCGAATTTCGCGACCTGGGGCGTGGGTTCGGCCGCGCATCTGGTGATGACGCAGTTCAACCATGACTTCAAGGGAAGCCTGACGGCGGTGCCCTATCCGGGCGTGCCGCAGATGCTGCAGGCGACGCTCAACAACGAGAGTTCGGCCACCCTGCTGTTCTACGGCCCCATCGCACCCTACATCGCCTCCGGCAAGCTGAAGCCGCTCGCGATCCTCGGCGACAAGCGCTATTCGGCGATGCCCGATGTTCCGACGGTCAACGAAGAGGGCTTCAAGTTCACGCCCACCGTCTACTACGGTGTGTATGCGCCGAAGGGCACGCCAGCCCCGATGCTCGCGCGCATGAGCGAACTGGTCCGCGCCGCGGCCGCCGACCCGGAGGTGCTCAAGACCATGACGGCCCAGGGATTCGCTCCGCTGACGGAATCGACGCCGGCATTCTCCGAGCGAGTGGCCAAGGACCGCGCAGCCTGGGCGCCTGTGGCGAAGTCGCTGAATCTGCAGCTCGACTAGGGGCCGGCTGCGCGATCAACGCGGCTGCGCTCGCCAGCACTTCACACGCTCGTGCCTCGGGTGGCCTTGCGCGCGAGGTCGTCATCGAATTCGAGTGCCTTCAGCAAGGTCTCGGTTGTCTTGTTGAAGTGCACGCCGATCAATTCGCAGGTCCGCTTGGCGTCGCGCGAAATCGCCGCTTCCATGATGGCGCAGTGCTCGGCATTGACATCGCGGTTCTCGCTTTCCAGCGGCACCGACAGGCGGCGATAGCGCTCCGCCTGGGCGAACAATTGCGCCCGTAGCCGCAGCAGCCACGGGCTGTCGCAAGAACTGGCCAACGCTTCGTGGTAGTGACCATGAATCTCCGACCACGATTCGGTCATGCGCAATCGAGGGGCCCTCGTGTCAGGGTCCGGCGCCTTTTCCGGTGTCTTCGACAGCAGGTGATAGGCGGCCATCACGCCGGACTCCCAGCGAAGGTCCCCCGCCTTGATTGCGCGCGTAAGGCATTGGCCCTCGATATCGATGCGCACCTGCGTGAGATCGAGCAGTTCTGCTCTTGAGATGGGCCTGACGCGGAATCCCTTCTGCGGCTCGGCTTCCACCAGACCCTCAGAGGCCAGTCGCGACAGCGCTTCGCGCACGGCGCCCTGGTTGGCGTCCAACTGCTCGATCAATTCCTGAATCTTCAGCTTCTGCCCAGGCCGAATCAGCCCGGAGAGCACCTGGCTGCGCATGCGCTCGTAGACCGTGTGGGTCAGGCTTCCGCCGTTGCTTTTCCTGGGTTCCATCTCGTTGTGCCTGTGCGCCGAGCCTACCAAAGAAATAATCGACTGTCGAAAAGAAAGTAGATATTTATAAATAAAGTAGCTATATTCCGGCACCCCAACGGCACCCAAGGAGACGCGCAATGACAGCAACACAGGCACACCACTGGATCGGCGGCGAGAAAACCTCGAGCGGCGAGAAAAGGGAAAGCCGGAATCCGGCGACCGGCGAAGTGATCGGGCATTACTACGAAGCGAGTCCCGAAGAAGCGCAGGCTGCCATCGACGCGGCGAAACGGGCCTTCGGCAACGGCCACTGGCGCGACGACATCTACCTGCGCGCCAAGGCCCTTGCCAAGTTGGCGGATGCCTATGAAGCGCGGCTGCAGGACGTGATCGACACGCTTTGCACTGAAAACGGCAAGGTCCGACCCGAGGCGACCTTCGAGGCATCTCTCATTCCCCGCGCCTTCCGCTTCGCCGTCGGGCTCGCCATGCACAACTTCGGACGCGTGATGGAGACCCGGCCCGGCCAGCAGGCGATGTCGATCCGGGAACCTGTCGGCGTCGCCGGCCTGATCATCCCGTGGAATTCGCCCGCCTACCTGAGCGTGCGAGCCCTGGCGCCCGCCCTCGCCGCAGGCTGTACCGCGGTGATCAAGATGCCGCACCAGGCCGCACTCACCGCGACGTTGATGAGCGACATCCTCGGCTCGGTGGCCGAACTTCCAAAGGGTGTCGTCAACATCTTCATCGAATCCGGCGCCGCGGGCGCGAAGCTGCTGGTCGACTCGCCGGACGTCCCGGTCATCAGCTTCACCGGAAGCACCGCCACCGGGCGGCAGATCGCGAAGGCCGCAGCCGTCCATCTCAAGCGCGTGGGCCTCGAACTGGGCGGCAAGACACCGCACCTGGTCTTCGATGACGCGCAACTCGAAGCAGTGCTTCCCGTGCTCGAGAAATCCTCGACCGTGTTCGCCGGCCAGTTCTGCATGACCGGCAGTCGGATCCTGGTTCAGCGCGGCATCGCGGATGCACTGCGCAGCGGCCTGGCGGCTCGCCTGCAAGCCGTCCGGCCGGGCCCGGCAGCAGATGCCGCCAGCCACATGGGCCCATTGATCGACAAGGCTGCGGTGAGCCGCGTGAATGGACTGGTGGAAGCGGCCATCGCATCGGGCGCCAAGGCTGTCGTGCGCGGCGGACCCACGCAGAACCCGGCCCTCGAGGCGGGCGCGTTCTACCACCCCACGCTGCTGGAGGTGACCGACCCCAAGATGCCCATCGTGCAGGAGGAAACCTTCGGTCCGGTACAGACCATGCAGGTCTTCGACACCGAGGAAGAAGGCATCGCACTGGCCAACGACAGCGACTACGGGCTCAGCGCATGCGTGTGGAGCCGCGACGTGGACCGCCCGATCCGGGTGGCACGACGCCTGCAGGCCGGCCTCATCTCGATCAACAGCTGGGCCAACCTGGCGCTCGAATTCGAGGAAGGCGGCTTCAAGGGCAGCGGCTCCGGCCGGCTCGGCGGTCTTGCTTCCATCGAGGACTTCCTCGAGTACAAGCAGATCACCCAGGATTTCGCGCCCCATGCGCACTGAGCCGGTGCCTCCGATGAATCGCTCGACGACCGCGGCAGTGGTCTCGCAGGCACGGGCGCCGTTCGAACTGCGGGAGCTGGCGCTCGCGCCACCCGCTGCGGACGAGGTCGTCGTGGAACTCGAGGCGTGCGGGATGTGCCACGCGGACCTTGCGGCGCAAGCCGGAGAGGTTCCGTTTCCCCTCCCGGGCGTGCTCGGCCACGAGGGCGTGGGCCACGTGGTGGCGCTCGGCGCAGGCGTGACTGAGCTGGCGCCGGGCCAGCGGGTCGTGATGTCGTTCACGTCATGCGGACGCTGCGCGGCCTGCCTCGACGGCGCGCCGGTCTACTGCCTCCAATGGCCGGCGCTCAACATGGTTGGCGGTGGCCGCGAGGATGGCTCCTGCAGCCTCTCGTGCGATGGCCATCCGGTCCACAGCCACTACTTCGGCCAGTCTTCGTTCTCGCGCCTCATCGCCACGCCGGCGCGCGGCGCAGTGCCGGTGCCTGAAGGCATCCCGGCATCGGTGCTTGCGCCGCTCGGCTGCGGCGTGCAGACCGGCGTCAGCGCGGTGCTGGATGTCTTGCGACCGAAAGGCGGCGACCGGGTCGCGGTCTTCGGCGCCGGCGCCGTGGGCATGTCGGCGCTGATGGGTCTCGCGTTGACCGGCGCATCGCAGGTCATCGCGATCGATGTCCATCCCGAACGCCTCGCACTGGCCCGCGAACTGGGGGCCACCGATGTGATCGATGCGCGAGCCCAGGACGTGGCCGCCGCCATCGCCGCGGCCACCGGAGGTGCCGGTGTCCAGGGGGCGATCGAGACGAGCGGCAATCCCGACGCGCTCAAGTCGGCCATCCGCTGCCTCGCGGCGGCCGGAACCTGCGTCGTGATCGGTGTGCCGCCGCGTGCGGAGCCGGGCACCTTCGACGTGGTCGACGTTGTCGCTAGAGGCTTGCGCATCGTCGGCACGAACCAGGGCAATGCCAATCCGCGCGTAACCATTCCCCGGCTCGTCGATCTTCACCTGCGAGGCCGGCTGCCGGTCGATCGAATCGTGACGACCTTCGCATTCGATGCCATCAACGAAGCTGCAGCGGCTTCGCTCGCGGGCCGCGCCATCAAGCCGGTGCTCCTCATCGGAACCGACGCGACCTGAAAAACCCTGCGCCAATCGCACGCGCACCCATCCAAGAACCACTGAGACAAGCCACCAATGACCTCTTTCAATCGCCGTGACTTCATCGCCACCGTCGGCAGCTTGGCCGCCATCGCACCGCTGGGCGCCCTCGCACAGAAGCCCACCGGCCAGCCCATCCGCGTCGGGGGGTCTCTGGCACTCACCGGCGGCCTCGCATCCCTCGGACTGATCCACAAGCTGGTTGGCGAGATGTATGTGGAGCAGCTCAACCAGCGCGGAGGTCTGCTCGGCAGGCCCGTGGAGTGGGTACTCAAGGACGACCAGTCCCGCATCGACCTGACCCGCACCCTCTATGAGCAATTGGTGAATAGCGACAAGGTCGACCTGCTCATCGGCCCGTTCGGCACAGGCGCCATCCTCTCGGCGATGGGCGTGGCCCAGCGCTACAACAAGGCCATCGTCCATCACACCTTCGGCATCCCGGAACTCGCCAAGTACGACCAGCAATTCGCCTCCTGGGCGCTCGGCGCCAGTCCCGAGGTCACGATGCCGAAGAACGTGCTCGACGCACTGGGCTCGGTAGGCAAGACGCCAAAGACCATCGCCGTCGTGACGAGCAAGTTTCCATCGGTGCAATTCATTGCCATCGGCGCGCGCAAGGAGGCGGAAAAGCGCGGCATCAAGGAAGTTCTCTACCTCGAGTGGGAATTCGGCAACCGCGAGTTCGGTTCGATCGCCGGGCGCATCAAGGCGGCCGATCCCGACCTGATCTGGGTCGGCGGCAATGCCCTGGACGGCAACCAGTTGCTCGACGCCCTGAAGAAGATCGACTACCAGCCTCGCAACCACTTCCACCAATACCCGTCTCCGGGACCGCTGGCGGCCGCACCCGAAGGCAACAACGCCTTGACCGTCACCATCTTCGAGAACCATTCGCCATTCACAGACACGCCGGCGGCCGCCGCCTTCGCCAAGGGTTTCAAGGAACGCGCCAAGGCAGCCAACCTGCCCTACACGGAGCCCGAGACGCAGGCAGCAGCATCCTATGCAGCCTGGCAGCTGATCGAAGCCGCCGTCACGGCCACGAAGTCGATCGACGACAAAACGCTGAGCACCTGGTTGCGTGCCAACACGGTGGAGACCGTCGCCGGCAAGCTTCGTTTCAACGGCCCGAACAACACCGGCGACGACCTGAACCGGATCAAGCAGGTTCAGGGCGGCGCCTGGAAGACCGTCTGGCCGGCCGCCTACGCGACATCGGGCACCCGCTTGATTGCCAACTGAGGGCACGAGGCATGGACTTTCCACCCATCGCGCTGCTGGGGCAGGCGGTCGTGAACGGCATCTTCGCGGGTGCCGTCTACGCCCTGCTGGGCCTCGGGCTGTCCCTCTCGTGGGGGCTGCTGCGCCAGATCAACCTGTCGGTCTTCGCCATTGCGCTCTCGAGCGGATACCTCACCTACGAGATGTCCAGCCGGGGATTCGACATCCTGCTCGCACTGCTGATCCTGCCGCCGCTCTTCTTCGGATTGGGCGTGGCCCTGCAATGGGGCCTGGAACGCTTCAAGGTCGCGTCCTTCAACTCGCTGCTCATCACTTTCGGCCTGACGATCATCGTCGAAGCGGTGCTGCAATTGATCTGGACGGCCGATGTGCGGCGGGTCGAGTCTCACTATTCGGACATCAAGCTGCGCTTTGCCGACCTGTTCTTTCCGGCGCCCGAACTGATCGCATTGGCGCTCGCCGTCGCGGTCTCGCTGGCCCTGTGGCAAGTGTCGCGTCGCACGGACATCGGCAAGGCGATGCGGGCCGCCGCCGAGGACCCGGCGATGGCGGCAGCGTTCGGTATCGACCAGAACGGCCTGGCGCTCATCCTCGGCGGAGTCGACGCAGCGGTGGCCGCGCTGGGCGGCATCGGCATCGCGCTGGTCTACACCCTTGCGCCGAGCCAGATCTACGGATGGCTCGGCGTTGTGTTCGCCTGCGTGATGCTGGGCGGACTGGCCCGGCCCCTGGGACCGCTGATCGCGGGCTGCGCGATCGGAATCGTCGAGGCTCTCACGATGACGGTCGCTTCGCCGTCGTGGGCGCCGCTGGTGTCCTTTTCGCTATTGCTCGTCGTGCTGCTGGCACGGCCCGGGAGGGCGTGATGCGCAGATCCATGTCCATCCTGACCGGGCTGGCTGCCATCCTGGCCATCCTTCCGTTCACCGGATTCCCGGCCAGCTACGAAGCGCTGCTCTACCTGATCTTCCTCTGGACCACGCTCGCGGTCTCCTGGAACATCCTGTCCGGATTCTCGGGGTACTTCTCGTTCGGCCACGGGGCCTTCTTCGGAATCGGGATGTACACCACCGGCTACCTGTCGACAAAGATGGGCCTGCCCTTCCTCGCGACGCTGCCGATCGCAGGACTGCTGTCGGCCGCATTCGCAGCGCTGATCGGCGCCATCGCTTTCCGTGTGCACTCGGTGCGCGGCGAGCTGTTCTCGCTGCTGACGCTCGCCGCGACCTTCGTGATCGCAACGATCATCCTGAACACGTCGATCGATGGCGGATCAGGCATCTACATGAGCGCGGTGACCGTGCCATCGCTGGCGCCTACACCTTCAGGCACGCTCTACCTGCTTGCCCTGCTGGTGACGTTCGCCACGCTGCTGATCGCCTTGCTGGTCTATCACTCCCGCTTCGGCACGGGCCTGTTCGCCATCCACGACGACGAGGACGCGGCGGAGGTCATGGGCGTCCCCACCTTCCGCTTCAAGCTGGCGGCGCTGGTCATATCGAGTGCCCTTGCCGGCGTCATCGGCGGCGTGAATGCGCTGTTCGTGTCCTACCTCACGACCGTGGAGACCTTCAACGTGCTGACGCCGCTGACCGTGGTCCTGATGGCGGTACTGGGCGGGACCCGGCACTGGGCCGGTCCGGCGATCGGGGCGACGGCCATCACGCTGCTGCTCTACTCTTTCACCGGCGGCGACAGCGCGGTAGTCGGCAAGATCGTCATGGGCGTGCTGCTGATCGCCGTGATCCTCTTCATGCCCAATGGTCTGCTGGGAAGGCTGGCAGTGCGCCGCAATCGGCCGCGCAGCGCGGACATCGCTGCTGTGCCTGAGCGTCGAGCCGTAGTCACGCAGGGCTCCGGGGAAGCAGCGGTGCTGCTGCGTACGAGCAAGCTCGCCAAGTCCTTCAACGGCATCCACGCGCTTCGTGGTGTCGACGTCGAAGTGCGGCGCGGCGAGATTCTCGGCCTGCTGGGGCCCAATGGTTCCGGCAAGTCGACATTCATCAACGTCGTCAGCGGCCACTACCTTGCGACGGCTGGCACGGCGGTGTTGCGACGCGATCGGATCTCCACCCTGCCGGCGCATCGCGTGGCGCGATGCGGCGTATCCCGCACCTATCAGATACCGCGTCCTTTCAGCGGCCTGACGGTTCTGGAGAATGTGGCGCTGACCGCCATGTTCGGCGTGGCCCAGCTCGGCCGCGCGGAGGCGGAGGCCGAGGCGTGGAAATGGCTGGGCTTCACCGGGCTGGCGCAACATGCGGCCGCACTGCCGGACGCGTTGAACCTTCATCAACGCAAGTTCCTCGAATTCGCGCGCGCATTGGCCTCCGGGGCCGACCTGCTCATGCTCGACGAGGTGCTGTCCGGCCTGACTCCGTCCGAGATAGACAACGCGGTCGAGATGATCCGACGCATCCGTGACCAGGGGACGACGATCATCTTCGTGGAACACGTCATGCGGGCGGTGCATGCGCTGTGCGACCGGGTGGTCGTCTTCAACCGCGGCGAAGTGCTGGCCTCGGGCGCACCGGGCGAGGTGCTCTCCCGGCCCGAGGTCATCACCGCATACCTCGGCAGAAAAGACCAGACCGTCGACACCGCTCCCGCCTCGGCTCCGGGCGAGATCGAAGCGAGCCTCGCAGCCTGAAGGGAAATCTCATGCTTGAACTGCGTTCGATCCGCGTCGCCTACGGCGCCGCCACTGCCCTGTGGGACGTCTCGCTGGTGCTGGAAAACGGTGGCCTGCTTTGCGTGGTGGGCCCCAACAGTGCCGGCAAGAGCACCTTGATCAACACCATCGCGGGACTGAATCGACTCGTGTCGGGACAGATGCTGTTCGACGGCAAGGACATGTCGGCGGTCCGTCCGCACAGGTTCTGCCAGGAGGGCATCGCCATCGTTCCGGAGAGCCGCCGCCTGTTCACCAAGATGACCGTGCGGGAGAACCTCGAACTGGGCGCCTATGCGCCAACCGCGCGCCCCTACCGCCAGCGCTCGCTCGACTACGTGCTCGACCTGTTCCCGGCGCTCGCGCAGAAGATGGAACAGGTCTCGGGCGCGCTTTCCGGCGGTCAACAGCAGATGGTGGCCATCGGTCGGGCGCTCATGGCCCGCCCGAGGCTGCTGCTGATGGACGAACCCTCGCTCGGGCTCGCGCCGGCCATCGTGAACGACATGTTCGCCGCCATTCGGCGCATCCATGCCAGCGGCACCGCGGTGCTCCTCGTCGAGCAGAACGTCAGCATGGCACTCGAGATTGCGCAACGGGCTGCAGTGCTGGAGGAAGGCCGCATCGTCGCGTCGGGCGAAGCCAACGAACTGCTGTCTCGGCCGGAGATCGTCGATGCGTACCTGGGCAGCAGCGAACCTGTTCATGGGTAAACACCTAGACAGCTGCCTCCATTATTGATTGCTTAAACAATCTTTTTTGCTTCTAATTCCGTCATGCCGGCAGCACCTTCTTCGCCGCTGGAAATCGATGGAGAACCCATGAACACCGACACCGCAACGCTGGAGCGTCCTCAACGGGCCTCCCTCCCCCATGCCACGACAGGCTCCGAATTCAACGTGCTGCTGGGCCGCGCCGCAGCCCTTCGGCCTTTGTTGCGCGAGCGCGCGGCGCAGACCGAGAGCGAGCGGCGTGTCGGCACCGAAGTTACCGACATGCTCAAGGCGGCGGGACTCTACCGCGCAGTGCAACCGCGACGCTTCGGCGGCCATGAATTGAGCCTGGACGAGCTGCGTCAACTCGCCTTCGAGATCGGCCGCGGCTGCGCCTCCACAGGCTGGTGTTTCGGCCTGGGCGCCGCCAACTCGTGGATCGTCGGCATGTTCCCGGGCCCGGCCCAGGACGACGTGTGGGCCGATGACCCCGACATGCTCGTTGCCGCCTGCATCGCACCGACCGGCAAGGCAATCCCGGTGGAAGGCGGCTACCGGCTCCGCGGCCGCTGGAGCTTCGCCAGCAACTGCGACAACTCCGGCTGGATGGCGCTGGGCGCGCTGGTCGATGGCGGCGAAGGCAAGCCGCCGCGGCCGTCGTTCCTGCTGGTGCCTGCTGTCGACTATGCGGTGATCGATAACTGGCACACGGTCGGGCTCGCCGGAACCGGCAGCAAGGACATCTCGATCGAGACCGAGATCTTCGTGCCGGCGCATCGCAGCGTGGCCTTCTCGGACGTGCTCGAACAGCAGGCGCCTGGCGCGCAGGTCAACGACGCCGCGCTCTACCGCATTCCCTTCCTCAGCGGCTTCCCGCCGCTGCTGGCCAATCCGGCCGTCGCGGCGTTGCGCGGCGCACTGGACGAATTCATCGACAGCGTCGCGACGCGGGCGACGCGCGGCGCCTTCGTCGGTGGGGGCTCGACCATCGCCCAGTTCGGGCATGTGCAGTCGGCCGTCGCCGAGGCCGAGGCCGCGGTCGACGCAGCGCAACTCATCCTGCAGCGCGACCTGCGGCAAGCAACCGAACTCGCTGTCGAGGGCGTGAAGATCTCGATGGAACAGCGCATCCAGTTCCGCCGCGGACATGCCTATGCAGTGCGCCTGTGCGTCGGCGCGATCAACGGGCTGTACGACGTCGTCGGCGGAACCGGCATCAACCTGGACAACGGCATCCAGCGTGCCTGGCGCGACGTCAATGCGGTGGCGCATCACATCAGCGTCAACTGGCCCGCGGTGTCGACCATGTATGGGCAAATGAAGTTCGGCCTGCCGCCCAAGGGCCAGTATTGAAGCGACCAACACCATGAACAAGATCCGCTACCAGAAGCTCGGCCGTGTCGAACTCGGCGTGAAGGACCTGGCCCGCGCACGCAACTTCTACGAGCAGGTGGTCGGCCTGCAGTACGTCGATACCGGTGCGCAGGGCGAGGTCCTGCTGCGTTGCGACGACGACCACCACAGCCTCGTCCTGCACGAGGCGCCGACCGCCGGACTGCGGGTGGCCGGCTTTGCGCTCGAGGATGCATCCCAGTTCAGCCCTCTGCTGGAGCGGCTCGAGGCGGCCGGCATCCAGATCAGCGAAACGCCTTCGGCCGCGTGCGATGCGCGGCGCCAGGCCCGTGCCATCCGCTTCTTCGAGCCGCTGGTTGGCGCGGTCATCGAGTTCTACCTCCCCGCGACCGACGCGGCACGGCCCTTCACGCCGAGCGTCACGCGCATCCAGCGCCTGGGTCATGTGGTCTTCAATACGCCGCACACCGCGCAGGCCGTGGCGTTCTGGCGCGACGTGCTGAATTTCGCCGAGTCGGATTCGGTCGGCGACTTCATCACCTTCATGCGCTGCTGGCCGAGCCCCTACCACCATGGCATCGGGATCGGCAAGTTCGAGCGCCAATGCCTGCACCACGTCAATTTCATGGTGACCGAGATCGACGACATCGGCCGCGCCCTGACACGGCTGCGCAAGGCTGATGCGCCGGTGGTGTTCGGCCCGGGGCGCCACCCGGCGTCGGACAGCGTGTTCCTGTATTTCCTCGATCCGGACGGCTTGACGATGGAATACAGCTTCGGCATGGAATCGTTTCCCGAGAGCTTCCCGCGCGCGGCGCGCCAGATCCCGTTCACGCCGAAGGCCCTGGACTACTGGGAGTCGGTGCGCGACCCTCGCTGCTTCACCGGAGCCGAAGCCAATGCGCAGCCTGAAGAGGTGCTCCCTTGAACGCGCTGGCTGCGCGCGAGGCGTGGCTCGAAGCCGACCTGAACTGGTGGACCGCCTCCAACCAGTCCTTCGATGCCGCGGTCGAAGCGGCATCGGCCTTCGCGCCCGCCGCGCCGACGATCGATGCGCGCGAGTTGCGCAACGCATTGGGACGCTTCGCCACCGGCGTCTGCGTCGTGACGACCGGGTCTAGCTCCGGTCCTGCAGCCGGCCTGACGGTGAATTCGTTCAGCTCGGTATCGCTGGAGCCGCCGCTGGTGGCCTGGTGCCTGGCGCGGAAAGCGCCGAGCGCGCGCACCTTTGCGGACGCCGACCATTTCTGCGTCCATGTGATGGCACATGACCAGCGCGACACGGCGCTGCACTTCGCCCGGCCCGCGGCCGACAAGTTCGCCCCCCTGGTGGATCAAGTGGAGCGCGGCACCGGTGGCGTGCCGATGCTGAAGAAGACGCTGGCGCGCTTCGAATGCCGCAAGGCGTCGGTGGTAGATGGCGGCGACCACCTGATCTTCCTCGGTCGAGTACTGGGCTTCTCGTATTCGGATGCAGCACCCCTGCTGTTCCACGCAGGGCGTTTTCTCGAATCCGACGACGCAACGGCAAGCGCGTAGATGGCAGCCACTGGAGACAACAACGTGAAGGTCTTTCGCAACCCCTGGTGGATCGTTTTCGGATCGGTGCTGGGACTGATCGTCGGCAACGTCACGATCCTGCAGTTCTCCACCTCCGTGCTGATGAAGCCGATCATGGCCGAGTTCGGCTGGGCGCGGACGGTGCCTTCGGCCGCCGTGGGCCTGGGATCGTTGTTCGCCGCCATCGCGACACCGTTCGTAGGCCGGCTGATCGATCAGCGCGGCATCAAGGTCGTGACCCTCGCGGCCATCGCCTTGTTCGCGGCAGCCACCGCGGCCATGTCGCTGGTGCCGGGCGCAGCCATCGTCTTCCTCGCGATGTTCTCGGTGATGGGGCTGTTCAGCGGCGGCCAGGCGCCGCTGCCCTACGCCAAGTCGATCGCGGCCGCCTTCGATCGCCGTCGCGGCATCGCGCTGGGCGTGGCCATGACGGGCGTCGGCCTGGGGGCCGCGGTCCTGCCGCGCCTGACCCAGGCCTATCTGGAGCACTTCGGCTGGCGCGGGGCCTTCGTCGCCCTGGGCATCACGGTGTTCGTGGTCGCCTTCCCGGCGGTCGCGCTCTTCCTGCGCGAGCCCGACGCCGCCGCGAAAACGGCAAGAGGAGGAAACTCGCTCCCGGGAATGGAAGCGCGCGAGGTCGTCCGCACCCGCAACTTCTGGATCCTGGCCTTCGTCTTCACCTGCATTCCCATCGTGGCCAACGGCATCATCTTCCACCTGATCGCGCTGCTGACCGACCGCGGCATCGCGCCCGAACGCGCAGTGGGCGTGTTCGCGGCCATAGGACCGTCGTTGATCCTCGGCCGGCTCCTGTGCGGCTACCTGCTGGATCATTTCTTCGCGCCTCGTGTCGCGGTGGCCTTCATCGTGATGCCGGCCATCGGCGTGCTGCTGCTGCTGGCCAGCAACGATCCGCACGCCACCACCCTGGGCGCTGTTCTCGTGGGCCTGGGACTCGGCGCCGAGGTGGACCTGATCGGCTATCTGCAAAGCCGCTACTTCGGCCTCAAGGCATTCGGACAGGTCTACGGCTATCTCTTCGCCATCTTCACCGTGGGCACCGGCATCGGCCCCTTCGTGATGGGCGCCACCTACGACGCCGCGGGCTCCTACCGTCCGGTGCTGATCGCCTTCTTCGTCGTGCTGGTGGCCGCAGCCATGGCGATGCTGCGGATGCCGCGAACCTATCCGCATCCCGTCGCCACTCTCCAACAACTCCAACCACAGACATGAAACTCGTCACCTACCTGCACAACGGCAAGACCTCCATCGGCAAGGTCGTCGACGACGCCGTCGTCGACCTCACCGCGGCAGACCCTGCCCTGCCCGCAACGATGCTCGAGTTGCTGCGCGCCGGCCCGCAAGCGCTGGCCGATGCCGCGCGAGCCGAGCCGAGCGACGCTCATACCTTCGCGCTCTCGGACGTGACCTTGCTGCCGCCGGTTCCGAATCCGTCCAAGTTTCTCGCGATCGGCATGAACTACCGCAAGCATGTGGCCGAAGCGGCGAAGGTCGGCGTCCAGACGGGCAGCACGCAGATCTGGTTCAACAAGCAGGTCTCCTGCGTCAACGGCCCCTACGCGGATGTACATCTGCCGCGCGTTTCCACGCAACTCGACTACGAGGTCGAGTTATGCGTGGTGATCGGCAAGCGTTGCCGCCACGTGATGCCGGAAGATGCGCCATCGGTCATCGCCGGCTACATGGTCTGCAACGACGTCTCGGTGCGCGACTGGCAATTGCGCACGCCGACCATGACCATCGGCAAATCCTTCGACACCACCGGGCCGACCGGCCCCTGGATCGTGACGCCCGATGAACTCGGCGATCCGCACGCACTGCGCCTGCGCATGTGGGTCAACGGCGATCTGCGACAGGACGACGTCACCAACTCGCTCATTCACAACATCTACGAGCAAATCGCCCACCTGTCGACTGCCTTCACGCTGGAGCCCGGCGACCTGATCGCGACCGGCACGCCGTCGGGTGTGGGAGTGGCGATGGACCCGCCGTCATTCCTCAAGGTCGGTGACGTCATGCGCGCGGAAATCGACGGCATCGGCGTCATCGAGAACCGCGTGGTCGCAGAGCCGGCCTGAGGATGCGAGCCGAAACATCGACGCAGGTCGAACCTGCGGGAGCGTGCCTTAGACTGAAAGATCCCCCACGGCAAGTTCCTTCGATGTCCACTCGCACGCCCAGACCGGAAGCCCTCTACGAACTCGAGAACTCGATCGGCTATCTGCTGAATCGAGCCGCCAACATGATCGGAGCGACCTTCAGCGACCAGCTCAAGCAGCATCAGGTCAGCCTGCAGGCCTGGCGGATCCTGGCGACCTTGAGCGAATCGGACAACCAGTCGCTGAGCGAGCTGGCGGATCACACGGGCGCCGAGCTGTCCTACCTGTCGCGCGCGGTCGTCGCCCTGGAAGACAAGGGCCTGGTACACCGACGGCCCTCGGACATCGACAAGCGGATCGTGCTCATGACCCTGACCCCCGCCGGCCATGCGCTGATGCGCAAGCTGGCACCACAGGGCCGAGTGGTCGAAGAGATCGGATGGACCGACGTGCCGAAGGCCGATCGCGAGGTGACCCTGCGCACGCTGCGGGCCATCTGTCGCAACCTGCTGGAAAACATCGAGGCCGCCCACGGCATCAACAAGAAACTTACCGTTGCCCGCCGTGTGAAGAAGCGCGCGAGCGAGAACACTGAAGGACTGACATGAACGATGCAGGCGCTGCAAGCGATGCCCAGCAAGCCGAGTTGCGCATGCTGGCCAGGGCCGTGGATCGTGCCGGGCTGGCAACCGCCTTCGGCCACTGCAGCCTGCGGCTCGACCCGAACCGCTTCCTAGTCTGCGCAGCGAAGCCGATGGGGCTGATCGCCGCGGGCGAGCCTGGCAGCGTTGCGCCGATCGACGGCCCATTGCCCGGGGGTGTGCTTGGCGAGGTGCGGATGCACCGCGAAATCTACGCTCGACGGCCCGATGTCAATGCGATCGTGCGCTTCATTTCGCCAAGCGTGACGGCCCTCGCGGCACTGGGGCGTTCTCCGCGTCCGCGCCACGGTGTCGGCAGCTATTTTTCTCCCGTGGTGCCGATGTGGGCCGACCCCGGCTTGGTGCGCAACGATCCGGCGGCCCGTGGCGTGGCCGAAACGATGGGGAACGCACCGGCCGTGGTGGTGTCCGTCAACGGCGCCGTCGCCGCCGGTGCCACTGCCGCCCAGGCGCTTGCACTCGGGATCTTCCTCGAGGATGCGGCGCGGATCGAGTTGTTGGCGCTGGGGGTCGGGGGCAATGATTTGCCGCAGCTGTCCGAAGAACAGGCGCGCTCTCGCGCGACTTGGGAAGGACGTGTCGCTGAGCGCCTCTGGGACTATTGGACGGCGGGAGATCCGGAACAGCCGGCGTAGTCCACCCCACGCTGCATGCGCAAGTTCAACCGGTCAGATCGCGATCGATTTCGACCAGCAGCACTTCGGCCGCAAGGTGGTCGAGCTGCCGAAGCGTCCACTGCACCACTTCGGTCTCCGTCACCGAACGATCGGACAGCCAAGCCATGACCAGCTGGTCGTAGAAGCCGATCCAGGCCCGCAGACAGGTCAGCGCCCGGTTGCTGGGTTCATCGATGCGTAGGACCTCGCAGACGCGGCGGATGGCGCGAAGCCGAGAGGCATCCCAGATGTCCGCGACCTTGGCACTGATGGCGAGGTTGTGCGAGCGCGCTCGCGCCAGTGCATCGCCTTGCCGCTGCCGCACGAACCTCATGTGCGCGCGCAAAAACGACGCCACCTGGATGCGCGGCGTCCTGCCGCGAAAGGCCTTGAGCTGCACGACGTCCATCCGCGCTACCGCCGTGCGGCTGACCTCCGAATAGAGCTCCTCCATGGAGCCGAAATGGTGGAACAGCAGTCCATGCGCAACGCCCGCTTCGCGGACGATCTCGGCCGCGGAGACGTCCAGGAAGCCCTTGCTCGCAAACAGGCGTTCGGCGGCTTCGAGGAGGCGTTGCTTGCCTGTGGAAGGTTTTTCAGCGCCGGCATTCCTGCGCGGGCTGGGGTCGGTCTTGATATCGGTCATGGGCGGTGGCCGTAGTTTGCCTCAGGCATCCGCAGCTTCGACAGCACGCGGCAGGGACGCGATGGCCCTAGGGAAAACCAGCAAGACAGGGTTGGCGCATCGACATTTATACTGACTGACAGTCAATCAATAAAAATGCGGACGACTCACCTGGTGCAACTGCAATCCCACAATGAACCACGATCGAACAGCCATCGCGAAGTCCCCTCGCCGACTCGCTCATATCGCCTTGCGAACCAACCATCTGCAAGGGCTGATCGAGTGGTACTGCGTGGTTCTCGGCGCCCATGTCGCCCACGCCTCGGACGAGATCGCCTTCCTGACCTACGACGACGAACACCATCGCATTGCCCTGGTCGGGCTGCGCGACTACCCGCCGAAGGACGAGACGATTAGGGTCGGCTACTACCACGCCGCCTTTGCCTACGATTCGTTGAACGACCTTCTGGGCAACTATGTCCGTCTCCGGGAGCTGGGGATCCTTCCCTACCGGTCGATCAATCACGGGCCGACCGTGTCTCTCTACTATGCGGACCCCGACGGCAACCAGACCGAGCTGCAGGTCGACAGCTTTCCCGACGCCGAGGCGACCAACGCGTGGTTGAGAAGCGACGCGTTTCGACGCAACCCGATCGGAATCGAATTCGACCCCGACGACATGCTGCGCCGCTTGCACCACGGCGTGCCAGAGACCGAATTGATGATGCGCCCCGACGTGGAACGCTAGTCACCAATCAGCAGGAAACAAGCAAACATGCCCCGCTTCACACGCCGAATTGCAATGACCATGGCGGCCCTCGTGGTTGCCAGTGCGCCCGTCCTGTCCTTCTCGGAGTCCAACTACCCGAACCGGCCCATCAGTCTCGTGTTGCCGGCCGGCGCTGGGACCGGCGTGGACATCATTGGTCGCCTCGGTGCGCAGAAGCTGTCCGAGGTGCTGGGCCAGCCGGTCATCGTTGAAAACGTCACCGGCGCAAGCGGCGTCATCGGTGTGCAGCGGGTTACCCGTGCGAAGCCGGACGGCTACACCCTCCTTTTCAGTTTCAACCAGGCGATCACGATGAATCCGCATGTGATCGCTCATCTACCCTATGACCCGCAGAAAGAGCTTTCGCCTGTTTCGCGCTTTGCGGCTTCGCCTTTCGTCTGGATGGTCAATTCCCAGGTGCCGGTCAAGACCTTTCCCGAATTCATTGCGCTCGCAAAGTCCCAACCCGGCAAGCTGGCCATGGGCGTGACCGGCTTTGCGTCGGCAGCCTATCTCGCCTCCCAACTTCTCGCCTATCAGACTGGCGCCGAGGTGCTTCCGGTCAACTACGTCGGAAACTTCAGCAACGACCTGATGTCCGGCGTGGTCCAGCTCGCCATGAGTCCGGCGGCGCAGGTGCCGTCCTTGACGGCAAGCGGCAAGGTCCGCGCGCTGGCCCAGACCGGCGAACGCAGGGCTGCCGGGATGCCCGATCTTCCGACCGCAAGCGAAACGCTCCCAGGCTATGTGATCGATGCCTGGTATGGCGTCTGGGCACCCGCTGGCACGCCAAAGGAAGTCATCGCCACGCTCAGCGCCGCCTGGCAGAAGGTCGCGGCGATGCCTGAAGTCAAGGAGCGCCTGGCCACCCTGTCTGCCGCGCCGGTCGGCAGCACTGCCCAGGAACTCGCGGACCTCACCCGGACTGAAACGAAGATGTGGGGTGAGGTCGTGAAGGCAAGAAATATCACCCCGGCGCAGTAGTCGGCGCCATTTCTTGGACGGTTTGCGCCAACACACCCAAATACCCACGCACCCGCTCGTCCTTCATCAGCGAATCGAAGTCGGGTATCTGACTGACCGTGCCCTTCTGCACGAAGATGAAGCGTTCGCAGACTTCGCGCAGGATATCGACGTGATAGGGCTCATTGGGGTGCAGGCACAGGAACACCAGCCGGCCTCGCGCCTTGAGCTTGCGGAAGAAGTCCAGCATGAACCCGATGTAGCCATCCTGCGTGTTGAACTGCGGTTCATCAAAGAGATGGATCCACGGTGAGTCGCCGAGCGCGCGCTCGAGCATGAAGTTGGGCCGATTGCGCTGGAACGCGCGCAGTTGGTAGGACTGGTGGTAGTGAATCGCCAGCCGGTCGCGCTCGTGCGTTCGCACGCGGTGGATGTCCTGCCCCTTGACCAGCACCCGCCCCCTGCCTGGCAGGTTGCTGCCGGTCATGAGTTCGAACAGGGTGGTCTTGCCCGAGCCATTGGGCCCCAGCACGCCGATCACCGAAGGCTTCGCAACCTCGAAATCGGCCGCGAGGCGGAACGTGATCTGCGGCCGCAGCAGGCCGCGGGCGTATTGCTTGCCGATGTTCTCGACCTTGAGGAGCGGTGCGTCCATGGTGTCAGACTCCAAGCAGTCGAAGACGCAGGCTGCTGTCGCTGCGCAAGGCCTCGGCCGGCCCCTCGTGCACGATGCAGCCAAGATTCATGACGTAGACCCGGTCGGCGACCTCGAGCGCGCTCTGCACGTTCTGTTCGACCAACAGCACCGAGATTCCTTCGGCCTTCAGGCGCGTGATCGTCTTCATCACATCCTGCACCACCTTGGGTGCGAGCCCCTGGCTCGGCTCGTCGAACAGCACCAGGCCGGGCGAGCCGAGCAAGGCGCGCGTGATCGCGACCATCTGCATCTCGCCGCCCGACAGGTTCTCGCATTCGCGGTGCATCAGGTATTCGAGCGCAGTGAAGATCTCGAAGCATTCCTTCTCGCTCCAGGCACGAAAGCGCGACCGCTTGCGCGCGATCGCAAGGTTGCGCGCAACGGTCAGGGTAGGGAAGATTCGGCGGTCGTCCGGCACCCAGCCGATGCCGGCGCGGGCGATATCGTGCGTAGCCGACCGCGTGACCTCGCGCCCGTCGAAGTGGATGGTTCCGGCACTCGGCGGCGTCAGGCCGAGGATCGCCCGAAGCGTGGTGGTCTTTCCGGCGCCATTGGGCCCGAGCAACGCAACCACCTCGCCGGGCGCCACTTTCAGCGAGACGTCGAACAGCACCTGGGTCTCGCCGTAGAAGGCGTCGATATGCTCGACTGCGAGCAAGCTCGGCGCCGCACGACCCTGGCCGGACGTTTCGTGTCGGGCTTCGATGGCTGGCGCGTTCATGCCAGCACTCCCAGGTTGGAGCGCGCGACCCATTCGTTCTGCCGCAATTGCGCGGGCGTACCTTCGGCGATCACCTGCCCCCAATGAATCACCGAAATGCGGTCGGCCAGGCCAAAGAGAAACTTCATGTCGTGTTCGATCACCATGATGGTCAGGCGGCGGCGCAGCTGCGCAACCAGCTCGGTCAGTCGCGCGGTGCCCTCGGCTCCCAGGCCGGCGGTGGGCTCGTCCAGGAACAGCATGCGCGGCTCGGCGGCAAGCGCCACGCCGATCTCTAGGGCGCGTCGCTCTCCGTACGAGAGGCTTCGTGCCGCAGCGCGCTCCTTGCCAGCCAGGCCGACACTGGCCAGCACTTCGGCCGCGCGATCCTTCGCCGTGCTGTCCGCGTCCAGGTCGCGCCATGGATTGAAGCCCTGGCGGCGCACCTGCGGCGTTGCGATCAGCACATTGTCGAGCGCGCAGTAGTCGTCGAACAGATTCATGATCTGGAAGGAACGCGAGATGCCCTTTCGCGCAATCTCGCGCGGCGCCAGGCCGGTGATGTCCTCGCCTGCGAAGCGCACCGTTCCGCGATCGGGGCGAAAGCGGCCGGTCAGGACGTTGAAGCAGGTGGTCTTGCCAGCGCCGTTGGGCCCCATGATGCCGACCAGTTCGCCTTCGTCGCAGGCCAGCGTGATGTCCTCGAGCACGACCTGGTCGCCGAAGCGCTTGGACAGGCCGGTGGCTTCAAACAGCTTCATCGGCGCCTCCCCGGGCCACGGCCATGCGCATCGCCGCGCCCTCGCCCGAGGACGCGGCGGCCGAGCGGTTTCGTCGACGCCACGCCTCCATCGCCGCCTGCCATGCCCCTGCGATGCCGTCCGGCTTGAAGAGCACCATCAGCATGAAGATGAGGCCATACCAGAGAAGCCAGGTCTCGGTGTAGGCCCCGAGCAGGTCTCGCGCCAGGATAAAGAAGGCAGCGCCCACCACCGGGCCCCAGAAGCTCACCAGGCCGCCGCCGACGAGCACCATCATCACGACGAAGCCCGAGTTCTGCAGGCTCATGACATTGGGATACGCCGACTGCTGAGCCATCGCGAACAGCGCGCCGGCAAGCCCGGCCACCGCGGTCGACAGCGTGAAGGCAAGCCACTTGTACAGCCACACGTCGTAGCCGACGAACGAGGCTCGCAGCTCGTTCTGCTTGATCGCGCTGAGCACCCGCCCGAAAGGCGAATGCACCAGCCGCCAGAGCCCGAGCAACACCAGCGCGAAGACCGCCAGGCAGAAGAAGAACAGCGCGTTGTTGCCTGCCAGATCGAAGGACAGCACGCCGAACTCTGCCGGCAGCCGCCGGATGCCGAGCAGGCCGTCTTCGCCGCCTGTCATGCCATGCCACTTGTTCGCGACGAACCAGGCCACCTGGCCGAAGGCGATGGTGAGCAGTGCGTAATAGATGCCGCGCCGGTGCGAGATGAAGAGCCCGACCAAAGCGCCGATCGAAGCGGCGACGAGCACCGCGCCGAGCAGGTCGAACCAGAGGTTCGGCCAGACCTTCAGCTGCAGCAGCCCGAACGCGTACGCGCCGATGCCGAAGTAGGCCCCATGGCCGAACGATGGAAGGCCGGTGAATCCCAGCAGCAGGTTGAAGCCCATCGCGAACATCATCCAGATCATGATTTCGAGCGCGAGGTACTGGTAGAGCCCGACCTGCGCGATCCATAGCGGGGTCGACAGCAGCAGGCCCAGCGTGAGGACCAGAGGCGCAGGGAAAAATCCGGCGCGGCCGGCAGCAAGGTGCATCAAGGCTTGGTCTCCAGTTTTTCTTCATTCAGGGCTTGCACAGAACAGAATGTACGTTCTATGATTAAAACGTTCAAGAATTTTTGTTCTGTTTTTCAATAGACCCCGATGGACTCGTCAGAAACGTACGAAGAGCTTCGCGAACGCATCGCGCAGGCCTACCCCGGCATGTCGAAGCAACTGCAGCGCATCGCTCGCCAGGCGCTGGAACGCCCCGACGACCTGGCGCTGGGCACTGTCGCAGCCGTCGCCGAACTGGCCGAGGTGCAGCCCTCGGCCGTGATCCGCTTCGCCAATGCAGTCGACTACAGCGGCTTCTCCGAGATGCAGCAGGTGTTTCGCAGTCACCTGGTCGAGCGCTCCTCCAGCTACCGCGAACGCATTGTCGAGATGCGACGCCATCAGAGCAATGGCGCGCTCGCCCCCGTGGGCGTGCTGCATCAGCTGGCCGGTGACTCCGTCGCCGAACTCGGCCAATTGCAGGACATGGTGCGCGAGGCCGACCTCACGGCGGCGGTGCGGCTCCTGAGCGATGCGCCACATATCCACGTGCTCGCCCAGCGCCGTGCCTTTCCGGTGGCCGGCTACCTGGCCTATGCCTTGAGCCAGCTCGAGTTGCGCACCCATCTGCTCGACGGCGCGGGGGGCATGCTGCGCGAGAGCCTGCGCGCGGTCGCGCCCGGCGATGTGCTGCTGGTCGCGAGCTTTCGCAACTACTCGCCCGAGGTGCTCGACGCCGCCCTCGACGCAGCGGCGCGCGGCGCATCGGTGATCGCCATCACCGATGGGCCGTTGTCGCCGCTCAAGGCCTCCGCGCATGTCTGCTTCGAATTGGCGGACGACTCCTCCAAGCCCTTTCGCTCGCTGGTCGCGCCCCTGTGCCTGGCCCAGGCGTTGGTCGTGAGCACCGGGCATCTCCTGGCCGAAGAGGCCGGCCGCAAGAAGACGCGCCGCCAAAGTCCATCCCGAAAGAAAGCATGACCCGTCGATTCGATGTCATCTGCATGGGCCGCGCCGCGGTCGACCTCTATGGCGAACAGGTCGGCGGACGGCTCGAGGACATGCAGAGCTTCACCAAGTACCTGGGCGGCTCGCCCGCCAATACCGCGGTCGGCGTGGCACGCCTGGGACTCAAGCCTGCGATGCTGACCCGCGTGGGCGACGAGCATCTGGGCCGTTTCGTGCGCGAGACGCTTGCAGCCGAGGGCGTCGACGTGACGGCGGTCAAGACCGATCCGAAGCGCTTGACGGCGCTGGTGTTTCTCGGAATCCGGGATCGCGACACCTTCCCGCTGATCTTCTATCGCGACCACTGCGCGGACATGGCGATCGATACGGAAGACGTGGCCGCAGCGCCGATCGGCGAGGCCACCGCACTGCTGCTCTCGGGCACCCACCTATCCCAGCCCCAGACCTATCGCGCCTGCATGAAGGCGGCAGAGCTGGCCCGTGCCGCGGGCACTCGCGTGGTGCTGGACATCGACTATCGCCCGGTCCTCTGGGGCCTCACCAGCCCGGGCCTGGGCGAACAGCGCTTCGTGCCGTCGGATGAGGTCAGCGCGCACCTGCAGACCGTCATTCCGGCCTGCGACCTGGTGGTGGGCACCGAAGAAGAAATCCATATTGCCGGCGGCAGCGCCGACACGCTCGCCGCTATCCGCCGAATCCGGGCGCTCACCTCCGCCACGATCGTCGTCAAGCGCGGACCCATGGGCTGCGTGGTCTTCGATGGCGCGATTCCGGATCGACTCGAAGGCGGGCTGCACGGTCCAGGATTTCCGGTCGACGTCTACAACGTGCTGGGCGCCGGCGATGCCTTCATGGCGGGGTTTCTGCGCGGCTGGCTCGTCGATGAACCGCTTGCGCACTGCTGCAGGCTTGCCAATGCGTGCGGCGCGCTGGTGGTTTCGCGCCACGGCTGCGCACCGGCCATGCCGAGCTGGAAGGAATTGCAGCATTTCCTGGCACACGGCTCTCCGACCCGGCGGCTGCGCGAGGACACGAGTCTCGAACACCTGCATCGCGTCACCACCCGCACGCGTCACTGGAATGAACTGTGCATCCTCGCGTTCGACCATCGCACCCAGTTCGACGAGCTCGCCGCAAGCCATGGCGGCGGCCCCGAGCGCATCGAGGCCTTCAAGGGCCTGGTGGCAGAAGCCGCGCGCCGGGTCGCGCAGGCCGAGGCCGGCGACGGCATCGACGCCGGCATGATCCTCGACGCCCGCTTCGGTTCGGAACTCTTGCCGGCCCTTACCGGCAAGAACTGGTGGGTGGCCCGGCCGGTTGAGCTCCCAGGCTCGCGGCCGCTGGTATTCGAGCCGTCGCAGGCCCTGATGCTGGAGATGCGCAACTGGCCGGCCGAGCATGTGGCCAAGTGCCTCGTCGCCTGGCATCCCGCGGATCCACCCGCCTTGCGTGCCGCGCAGCTGGCACGCCTCGATGAATTGCAGGCGGCAAGCGTGGCTACTGCGCACGAGTTCCTGGTCGAGGTCATTCCGCCGCGCGGCATGCCGGCCGACGACTGGACCCTGGCTCAAGCGATCGGGCAGATCTACGAAGCCGGCATACGGCCGGACTGGTGGAAGCTGCCGCCGACCGGTTCGTCCGAAGCCTGGGAGCGCATTGCCGCGGTCGTGCATGAAAACGATCCGCACTGCCGCGGCGTCCTGCTGCTGGGCCTGGAGGCGAGCGAGAAGCTCCTGCGGATCGGCTTCGAGGCGGCCGCGCCGCATCCGATATGCCGCGGCTTTGCAGTCGGCCGCTCGATCTTCGCCGATGCCGCCGCGGAGTGGTTCGCCCATCGACTCGACGATGCCCAGGTGATCGACGACATCGCGAATCGGTACACCCGGCTGATCCGGCATTGGAGCGAGGCGCGGGCCGGCCATTCCCTCACTCTGGTTTGAAACTTCAAGAGGAAATTCAATGGCTACCGCAAGAATCGGCTTCATCGGGATCGGCATGATGGGTCACGGCATGGCCAGCAACCTGCTCGCCAAGGGCTTCCCGGTCAAGATCAAGGCGCACCGCAATCGAACCAATGCCGAAAGGCTGCTGGCCGCCGGTGCGACCGAGGCAGGCACGCATGCAGCGACCGCCAGCGATGTCGACATCGTCTTCATCTGCGTCACCGGCTCGCCGCAGGTGGAGGAGATCGTCTATGGCGCCGATGGCCTGCTGGGCGCCGCGCGCCCGGGTCTGCGGGTGGTCGACTGCTCCACCGCCGAGCCTTCGTCGACGGCGCGCATCCGGGCCGACTTCGCGTCCAGGGGCGTGAGCTTCATCGATGCGCCTCTGGCGCGCACGCCCAAGGAGGCCGAGGAGGGCCGGCTCAACACGATGGTCGGTGCCGGCGCCGAGGACTTCGCGGCGATCGAACCGGTGTTGAAGGCCTTCTGCGAGAACATATTCCACGTCGGGCCGGGCGGCCACGGCCACGTTCTGAAGCTGGTCAACAACATGATGGCGATGAGCTTCGCCACATGCATCGCCGAGGCCTTCGCGGTGGCTGCCAAGTCGGGCCTGGACCTCAAGCGCCTGTACGACGTCGTCTCGGTCGGCGGCGTCAACTGCGGCATCTTCCAGATGATGACCGCCAAGACGCTGCAAGACGGGTCGCTCGACGGCTTCAGGTTCGGCATCGCCAATGCGCAGAAGGACCTGCGCTACTACACGCACCTGGCCGAGACCCTGCCGGTGTCGAGCTTCATGGGCGAAGCGGCTCACCAGAGCCTGATCCAGGCCATCAACATGGGCTTCGGCGACAAGCTGATCGCGTCGCTGCTCGAAGTCCAGGAGAAGGTCAACGACGTCAAGATCGTCCCGCGATAGTCCCACCAACCGAGGAGACACGAATGAACAACACGGACAACCCATCGGATTCACGCCGCAGGCTGCTCAAGGGCGCCGGCATCGCAGTCGCCGGAGCCGGCCTGTATGGGGTGGCGCCCTTCATGGGGCCCTGGAAGCACAACCGTGCCTGGGCCCAGTCGGCGCAGAAGAAGCCCCTGGTGATTGGCCTCACCATGGATACCTCCGGCATGTACGCTGCATCGGGCGGCGAAGAACGCCTGGGCGCGATGATGGCCATCAAGGAATTCAACGACAAGGGCGGTGTGCTCGGCCGTCGCATCGAAGCCATCCACATGGATACCGAGACGACGCCCGCCACCGGCTCGCGCATCGCCGAACGCATGATCACCCGCAACGAAACGGCCTTCCTGATCGGCGCGGTTCATTCGGGCGTCTCGAACGCCATCTCGCAGGTGGCCCAGAAGTACGGCACGGTGTTCCTCAATACCAATTCGAGCTCGCCGACCGAGGCCGGCAAGGACTGCCACCGCACCAAGTTCGTCTGGGACGGCAACGGCACCAACTTCTCGAACGCGATCGTCAAGAACGCCATCACCGCCAACGGCAAGAACTGGGTGCTGCTTACCAACGACTATGTCTGGGGCCACACCACCTCGAAAGCCACGCGCGCAATCGTCGAGGCCAACGGCGGCCGGATCGTCGAGGACCTGCTCGTGCCGCAGAACACGCGCGACTTCTCGTCCTACCTGCTGAAGCTGCAGCAGCTCAAGCCCGACGTGGTGGCGACCGCCATCGGCGGCGACGACATCAAGGCGCTGCGCCAGCAGGTCGTGCAGCTCAAGCTCAACGAGTCGATGGCGTGGATCAACAACCAGCAGGACTGGCCCGATGTCTACGGGCTAGGGCCCGATGCGATCTTCGGCGTCTTCGGCACGACCTGGTACTGGAAGCTCGACCTGCCAGGCGTGAAGGAGTTCGTCACGGCCTACCAGAAGCAGTTCCCCGGCGTCGCGATTCGGGTGCCCGGCAACGTCTACCACAACACCTATATGGCGACGCGCGAGCTGCTGCGCTGCACGGAGGAGGCCGGCACGACGCAGAACATCGCCGTCATCAAGAAGCTCGAAGGCCGCAAGATGACCGCGCTCGACCGCCTGCAGCACTACGACGCCTGGATGGATCCGGTGACCCACCAATGCCAGCAGACCATCTACATGGCGAGGTACAACGAGCAGCCAAGCGAGAAGGACGACATCTTCAAGATCATCACCCAGGCCAATCCCAAGGACGTGATGGACTTGCAGGCGCAGTCGGCCTGCAAGCTCGAGAGCTACGATGCCACTCCCAGCTACGAAGTCTGAGCGCAGCACGATGCCGAAGCAGCTACGGCGATGGCCGACCCGCCTCATGGGTGCGGCCGCGCAGGGTTTCATGGGGCCGCCGAAGCGGCATGCCGCCCGCCCACTGCGCCGCGACGAAGCCTGAGGCCGCCATGCTCGCCCAACTCGTCCCGCACCTGGTCAATGGCGTCTCGCTGGGTCTCCTGTTCGCGCTGATCGCGCTCGGCTTCATGCTGATCGTGGGGGTGATGGAGACCATCAATCTCGCCCACGGCTCGCTCTTCGCGCTGGGCATGTACGTGGCGCTCTTCATCGTGGCGCCGCAGCTGGGGATGTTCCCGGCCTTGCAGGCGGCCTACATGGCCTTGCCGATCGAACTGCGCTACCTGCTGGCGCTCGTGTTCGCGCCCATCTTCGTCGGCCTCTTCGGCATGCTGCTGGAGTTGTGCATGCGCCGCACCTATGGACGCGATCCGCTCTATGGGCTGCTGCTGACCTTCGGCGCCGCGCTGGTCATCGAGGAAGGCATCCGGCTGGTCTGGGGCTCCTCGGAGAAGCAGCTCCTGCTGCCGCAGGCGATCTCGGGCGCGCTGCTGGTCGGGGACCTGGTCTACTCGCGCTATCGCTTCTTCGCCAGCGCATTCGCGGTGCTGATGATCTTCCTGCTCTGGCTCTTCCTGCAGAAGACCCCTTACGGCGCGATCATCAAGGCCGGGGCGCACGACAGCGAGATGGTGCGGGCGCTCGGCATCAACCTCAAGCGCTTGCGGCTTTTCGTGTTCGGCCTCGGCGTTGCCCTGGCCGCGACCGCGGGCGTGGTGATGGCGCCGATCTGGGGAATACGTCCGCATGTCGGCACGGATGCCGTCGTTCCGGCCTTTCTCATCATCGTCCTGGGCGGCGTGGGATCGCTCTGGGGCGCGGTGATCGCCGGCCTGATGGTCGGCATGGTCGTCGGGCTGAGCGGCGCCTATGCGTCCGAATGGTCCTTGCTGTCGATGTACCTGCTGTTCATCGCGGTCGTCACCTTCCGCTCGCGCGGATTGTTCGGAAAGAAGAGCGTGCTCGATGTCTGATCTTCAATCGCGGGCGTTGCAGGGCAAGGTCGCGCTGGTCACCGGCGCGGCCGGCACGATGGGACAGGCGGCGGTCCGGTTCCTGCTCGAGGATGGTTGCAGGGTCGCGCTCGTCGATTCGAATCGCGCGCTGACGCTCGCGCTCGCGGAGGAACTCGGTCCGGATACCCTGCCCTTCTGCTTCGACATCAGCGATGCCGCGGCGGTCCAGGCCGGCCATGCGCAAGTCGTCGATGCAATGGGGCCGGTCGATGTCCTGGTCAACAACGCCGGCATCCTGTCGAACCACAAGGCCGAGGCCGTCGATGCGGCTGAATGGCGGCGCGTGCTGGGGGTGAACCTGGACGGCGCCTTCTACCTCTCGCAGCAGGTCATGCCGTCCATGAAGGCTCGGCGGACCGGCCGCATCATCAATACCTGCTCGCTGGCCGCGAAGACCGGCGGGCTCACCGCGGGGACGGCGTATTCGGTCTCGAAGGGCGCGCTGACCTCCCTGACTTTCTCGCTGGCGCGCGAACTGGCATCCTTCGGCGTCACCGCCAACGGAATTTCGCCGGCCTACGTGAAGACGCCCATGATCACCGAGCAACTGACCGAGCAGCAACGCCAGGCGCTGCTGAAGGACATTCCGGTCGGCCGCTTCTGCGAGCCGGAGGAATTCGCGCATGTGGTGCGATTCCTGGCTTCGCCGCTCGCCGGCTTCATCACCGGGGAAGTCATCGACCTCAACGGCGGACTGCTGATGGATTGAAGGCCATGGACCCGATCTCTGCCGACAACATCCCGCACGCCCTGTCGAAGCTGTTCAGCCTCGCAGGCAAGGTCGCCTACGTTCCTGGCGGCTACGGCGGCATCGGCGAGGCGATTGCCTGGGCACTGGCGCAGGCCGGCGCCAGCGTCGCGGTGTCAGGACGCGACGCCGGCAAGGCAGAGGCCCTGGCGTCGGCGCTGCGCACTGCCGGCCTCGATGCGCTCGGGCTGGAGATGGACGCCCACTCGGTCGCAGGCATGCGCGCTTCCATCGATGCCGCGGCAGCGCACTTCGGGCGACTCGATCTGCTCGTGAATTGCGTCGGCATCCAGCGCGAGCAGACCCTGCTCGACGTCACCGAAGAGGCTTTCGACGAGGTGATGCAGGTCAACCTGAAGGCAGCGATGTTCCTCGCGCAATCCGCGGCCCGGCACCAGATCGCGGGCGGCCGAGGCGGCGCCCAGGTGCACCTGCTTTCGGTGCGCTCGCGCTTCGGCTTGCGCGGTCGCGGTTACTCGGCCTATACGAGCAGCAAGGGCGCCCTGGTGATGCTGATCCGCCAGCATGCCGCCGAACTGGCGCCGCACGGCATTACCGTGAATGGCATCGCGCCGACCGTGGTGCGAACGGAGATGGCCCGTCATTGGCTGGAGAATCCCGCGACACGCGCGCAGCTGCTCGAGCGCATCCCGCTCGGCCGGGTGGCCGAGCCGCAGGACATCGCGGGCAGCGCGGTCTATTTCTGTGCGCCCGCGTCCGCGTATGTCACCGGCCAGGTGCTCTACCTGGATGGTGGCATCACGGCGACGCAATAGTGCCGATTGCCCGGGAGCTATCCCGGTCCAGGGGCAGCACGCTGGCGAAGGGTAAGCACCCGGCTTCTGTCTTGCCGATTGGGGTACAACATGGCGGCCCCCTTGGCCCGTTCGACCAGAGTCGAATGGATCATCAAAGAATCGACAGGAGACATCGATGCGAAGCCACCAATGGATACTTGCCCTTGCAGCGACCGTGTCATGCGCAGCGGCGCAGGCCGACGTCTTTCCCAAGGAGACCCTGATCAAGGCCGAGCGCAAGGAGGCGGGAGGCGGCAAGGGCACCCTGTACGTCGAAGCCGCATTCACGCGCGAGAAGGCGCTCAAGGACCAGGCTATCAAGGAAGTCACCTGGCTGCGGCTGATGCCGGGCGACTCCATCGGCTATCACCAGCACGTCACCAATGAGGATGTCTACGTCATCGTCTCGGGCGAAGGTACCTTCAAGGACAAGGACGGCAAGGACAAGCCCGTCAAGGCCGGCGACGTGACGATCGTCCGCAAGGGCGAGTCGCACGGCATCGCCAATACCGGCAAGGAACCGCTGATCATGGTGGACGTCATCGCCGAACAGTAGGCGGCGCGCGAGCGGCGAGAAACCTAGAAGAGGCTGGCGCCGATGTTGATCAAAAGCGCCAGCACCGTGGTGTTGAACAGGTAGGCCACGATGCAATGGACCGACCCGATGCGGCGCAATTCCTTCGAGACGAAACTGACGTCGGCAGTCTGTCCGGAAGTGCCGATGATCGCGGAAAAGTAGAAGAAGTCGCCGTAGTCGGGCGAATCGTCTTCAGGGAACTGAAGGCCAGGCTTGCGCTCGCTCGCAGCCGGTGCGTAGTAGTCGTGCGCATAGTGCAGGCAGAACGAAACCTGCGCGAAGGCCCAGGAGGTCAGCACGGTCAGGCCCGCCAGAGCGATATGCGCGATCCTGGCGACGCCGTGCATGTCCTTCACCACCGCGAGCTCGCCTCCGATGGCGGCCAGGCTGGCAATGGCCGAGATCACGACCAGCACCAAGATGACATACTTGCCCTCGTCCTGAGCCTCGGCCCTGTCGCGCATCCTGGTGGGTGTGGAGCGCGTCATCATCACGGTCGCCAGGACGACATACAGGATGACGCCGACATTCCAGGCCACCAGCAGCCGCGTCACCAGGTGCGGCTCGAACGACGACGGCAGCAACACGCCAGCGACGATCGCGGTCAAGGTAGAGAGGTAGAGGCGCGGTCTCGCGGCCAATTGACGTAGAAGACGATTGCTTGGTTTGTTCATGACGTGCGAGAGGGAGGCGATGTGATCGAAAGGCCGTTCGCAGGAAGATCAGCTCGACCGATTTTGACCAGCACGGCTGACTCGGCTCCGACTCGCTCCGACTGGATGAGCATTCGCTCGCCCGTGCTCCATCTGGCGGTCTGGCTGTTGCTCGGCGTGGCTGCGCCGGTGCTGGCGCAAGACGCGGGCGACACCGCTTCCGGTGACAAAAGCAGCCTGCCGCCGATCACGCCATACCGTCCGACTGTCTCGAATCCGGCGCAGTTGCCGGCTCCCGGCCAGCTTGAAGTCGAGCTCGGCGGCCTGCGCATGGTCACGACCGATCCGCGGCGCAGCAGCACGCCGTACCTTCTCAAGCTCGCCTTCAATGACGAATGGGGCGTGCTTGTCGGGGGCGACGCCTACGTATGGATGCAGGGCGAAGTGAACGCGCCGCAGGGGGCGGGCGACACGACGATCACGCTGAAGCGCGCATGGATCATCGACAAGGCGAATGCCCTGGGCCTGGAGGCCGAGGTCAAGCTCCCCACCGCCGACAGCTCGATCGGCAGCGGTCGTGCCGACTACACGCTGAACGGCATCTACAGTCGCGACTTCACGGCCCTGCACATGGACTTGAACCTGAATGTGACGCAGCTCGGCCAGGCCGACCCAGGCATGTCCCATTCGCAACTTGGCGCGGCGCTGTCATTGTCCGCGCCGTTGTCCGAGCACTGGGGAATTGCCGAGGAGGTCTCCGGCACCCATCAAGCGGGTGCCGACGACGGCTTTCAATTGCTGTCGGCGCTGACCTATAGCCCCAACAAGCGCCTGACCTTCGATATCGGCTTCGTCCGTGCATTTCGGCCTCGGCCCGCAGCTACGTCGCTGTTCACTGGCGTCGTGCTCCCGCTCGCGCAACTCTGGTGACGTCTTTGGCGAAGTCGTCGCAGCGGGCCGGAGCGCGACGCTGGTGACGATTTCCGGGGACGCGATCGGAGGGCATGCCTGCAGGATGTGCTGCTCGATCAGCGGACGCGGGCAACCAGCCACCGTCACGCAGCCGGCGAACGCCTCGGCCTGGCCCAGTCGTCGAGGATCTCGAAGGCGGCATCGGCCAGGTGCTGCTCCGCCGGCAGCTTGCGCGCTCTCACCGGGAGGCTCGCTTCGCTGCGCAGGTCGTCGACGTCGACCGGGTGCCGGGCCGAGACCGGCAGATTCCTGAAGGCCTCGCCGGCCTGCTCCATCGAAGCCGCATAGAAGAGCCGCCGGATGCCCGCGATGCGCATCGCCGCCACGCAAAGCGCACAGGGCTCGCACGAGGTGTAGAGATCGCATCCCGCCAGGTCGACCCGCTGCAGGCGCCGGCAGGCGTCGCGGATGGCCTCGATCTCGCCGTGGGAGGTCGGGTCGAAGTTGGCGACCGAGTGGTTGAAGCCTTCGCCGACCACCTGGCCGTCCAACGTGACGACCGCGCCGAAGGGCTCGGTGCCCGGGGTGCGCAGCGCCTGGGCCGACAGGTCCAGCGCCTGCTGCATGAATTTCTCCTGATACATCTCGATCTCCTTCGCTGGGTCGGTGGACGGGGGCTGGCCCGTTTAGTGCATGCATTTTCCGTGCGCATGCCAGCGCTTCCATTCTCGAAGGAGTGAGTCATGAAACGCCGCCAACTTCTCATTGCCTCCGCCGCCGGCGCCGCGGCGCCCTTTCTCGCGACGCGCAGCGCCCTCGGCGCCACGCCGCCGGCCGGGCCGCTGCAAGTCGGCTTCATCTATTCGGGTCCGATCAGCGACACCGGCTGGACCTACCAGCATGAACTCGGCCGCAGGATGATCGACAAGGAATTCGGCGCCAGGATCAAGACCAGCTTCGTCGAGAGCGTGCCCGAAGGCCCGGATTCAGAGCGCGTGCTGCGCCAGCTGGTGGACGATGGATGCAAGATGATCTTCACCACTTCGTTCGGCTTCATGGAGCCCACGGTGAAGGTGGCCGCCGACAATCCCGATGTGGTCTTCGAGCATTGCTCGGGCTACAAGACGGCGCCGAATCTCGGCGTCTATCAATCGCGCTTCTACGAAGGCGCCTACCTGATGGGCGTGATTGCCGGCAAGCGCACCAAGACCAATGTGCTGGGCTACGTGGCGCCCTTCCCGATCCCCGAAGTGATCCGCAACCTCGATGCCTTCGTACTCGGTGCGCGCAGCGTCAACCCCAACGTGAGCGCCAAGGTGGTTTGGATCAGCGCCTGGTTCGATCCGCCGAAGGAGCGCGAGGCCGCGCAGACGCTGATCGACCAGGGCGCCGACGTGATGTACCAGAACACCGATTCGCCGGCCATCGTGCAGCTCGCGCAAAGCAAGGGCATCTGGGCCTTCGGCCAGGACTCGGACATGTCGAAGTACGCTCCCAATGCCCAGCTGACGGCCAACACCCTGAACTGGGGCGTCTACTACGTGCACAAGGTCGGCCAGAAGCTCGCGGGCAACTGGAAGTCCGAGGACACGAAATGGGGCATGAAGGAGAACATGGTGCAGCTCGCACCGCTCGGCCCTTCGGTCCCCAAGGACGCCATGCCGGTCTTCGACGAGAAGAAGGCCGCGATCCTCGCGGGCAAGCTGCATCCCTTTACCGGACCCATCAACGACCAGTCGGGCAAGCAGAAGCTCGCTGCCGGGCAGACCATCAAGGAAGACGACCTGTGGGGCATGACCTGGTACGTCAACGGGATCACGGGGAAGCAGCCGGGATAGGGGGCGCCGGCGCGGCGCTTCGGCCCCCGGACACAGTTCATCCGTCATATTGACGCCCGCCGCGGCGTCCCGATACTGGGGGCGATGAACAGCCGCCGCCCCACCCTCCTTCTTCTCCTTGCCATCGCAGCCCCGGCCTTCGGCGCCGAGCTGTCGCCGGCATGCAAGCCGATCATGGACGCGATGGAGAAGACGCTGCTGTCCGACCACACCACCACCACCACCCGCGCCGAAGGCAGCGTCAACGGGATCACGGCCGGCGGCACGATGTACATCCAGGTCAAGGGCGCCTGGCGCAAGAGCGCGATGTCGGCCAAGGACGCGCTGGCGAATTCGCGCGAGAACCTGAAGGCGGCAAAGGAGTTCACCTGCACGCCGCTGGCCGATTCCGTCATCGACGGCACGCCGGTCGCCAACTATGCGACCCACGAGGTCAACGAGGATGGCGGCAACGACGGCAAGGTCTCCATCGCCAAGAGCTCGGGCATGGTGTTGCAGGTCGAGAACGACTTGAAGGGCGGTGCTGGGACGCACTACGTGACCCACTACGGGTTCGGCAGCGTGAAGGCGCCGATGTGAAGAGGGGCACCCTCGCCTGATCTTCTTGAAGACGAGGAGGCCGACTTCCTTGCGGCCGTCGATCGGGCCCTTGTTCGGCGCCGGTACGATCACCCGCAATGGCCCAGTCCGCATTCATCGTGAAAGTCCCTGGTGTCGAATCCCTCGTCGGCAGGCTGCGCGAGCGCTTCGATGCGACATCCGGGCTCGGCGTGCCGGCGCACATCACGGTGCTGTTTCCGTTCATGGACCCCGCCGACATCACAGCGGACGTGCTGCAGCGGGCTGGCCGCGCCCTCGAAAGGATCAACGCCTTCTCCTTCACGCTTGACTCGGTCGGCAGATTTCCGTCGACGGCGTATCTGGCGCCGAATCCTTGCGAACCATTCATCGCGATGACACGCGCCATTGCCGACGCCTTCCCAGGCTTCGAGCCTCATGGGGGCGAGCATCGGGACGTCGTTCCGCATCTCACCGCCGCGCACGGAAACCGTGCCGAGGCCGACGCGGCGGAAGAAGAATTGCGCCGTCGCCTGGATGAAGTTGCCCGAACGGTCCAGCCATGCGACTCGGTCAGCCTGATCGAGAACTCGACCGGGCGATGGCAAGAGTTCTACGCGTTTCAACTTTCGTCCAGCGGCGGCGCAACGTAGGGAACAGCTCATTTCGTCAGTGCACGAAGTGAAGAATGCGCCACGGTGCGAGACTGGCCGTTCCAGCCGCTAACTGATTGCGGTCTCTCAACAAGCACTAAAGGACAAGCACATGAGTCGCGAGATCGTCCGCGTCGAGCCAATCTCGACCTATCTGGAGCGCTGGAAGGCGCCGACCTCCGTCGTCACGCGGCACGCCGGGACCGTCTACGTCTCGGGCCTGCCGCCTTTCGATCCCACAACCGGCGAGGTGGTCGATGCGCCGATCGCGCGGCAGACGGAGATCGTGCTGGACCAGCTCAAGCTGTGCCTGGAGGCCGCGGGCTCGTCGTTGGCGAAGGTGCTCAAGTGCCATGTCTATTGCACGTCGGTCGAGAAGTTCGCGGAAGTCAACGCGATCTACGCACGCTACTTCCCGGTCGACCCACCGGCCCGCACCTTCATCAACGTTCCGGCCTGGCCGGGCAAGTTCGATATCGAGATCGACTGCATTGCTGCTGTCTGAGCCTGCTTGACGCCGGGTCGGCGCTATGCCCCGGCGCCCGGCGCTGCCTTCAAGGTGACCGGATACTGCCGGTTCCAGCCACCCGAAAAGCCAGGCATGCCATTCCAGAAGTCCGGACTCATCCCTCTCCTGCTCCTGGGTGCAACGCCCGTGCTTGCGCAGATCAACGCCGGAACCCTGCCCCCCACCCCGTCGCCGCCGTTCAAGCTCGCCAAGGTGGCGCAGTTCGACCTGCCGTGGCGCATCGCCTTCCTGCCGGACGGCCGCATGCTGGTCACCGAGAAGATCGGCAAGCTCTTCCTCGTGACCCAGTCCGGGCAGAAGCTCGAGGTCAGCGGCGTGCCGCCCGTGTTCTATGAGGACCAGAACGGCCTGCTCGGCGTCTACCTGGCACCGTCCTACGCCAGCGATGGGGCGATCTACCTGACCTATTCCGAGCCCGGCCCGATCCGCGGCACATCGAGCCTGGCACTGGCCCGCGCGACGCTCAGGATCGGCAGCGGCAGCGCCTCGCTCGAAGGCCTGAAGGTCATCTGGCACGACCCGGTGAAGGGCAGGGGCGGCCAGGTCGGCGCCGCGGTGGCCTTTTCGCCTGACCAGAAGCTGCTCTTCCTGACCGTGGGTGACCGGCAGCGCATGACGCCCGCCCAGGACCCGAACCAACCGGTCGGCAAGATCCTGCGCCTCACGCTGGACGGCAAGCCCGCACCCGGCAACCCGATGGAAGGAAAGACCGGCGCGCGCTCGGTGCCGGTGATCGATCCGCCCCGCGACACCGAGGCCGCCAAGACCGCGCCGGTGCTCCGCACCTACGAGTTCGAAGGACCCAACCTCACGCCCGCCGAGACATGGAGCACGGGCCATCGCACACCCTATGGGCTTGCCTTCGCGCCCGACGGCCGGCTATGGGAACTTGAGCATGGGCCGCGCGGCGGCGACGAACTCAACCTGATCGAGCCGGGCAAGAACTACGGCTGGCCGCTCGTCTCCTATGCGGTGAACTACGACGGCGTGCCCATCGCCAGCCCCGACACGCGCCCGGACCTCGCCAAGCCGGTCATCTACTGGACGCCGGTGCTCGCGCCCGGCAACCTGATGTTCTACAGCGGCGCGATGTTCCCGCAGTGGCAGGGCTCGGCCTTCGCCACCGGGCTCGTCAGCCGTGCGCTGCACCGCATCGAGGTGCACGGCGCGAGCGCGACGCCGGCCGAGCACTGGTCGGTCGGCTTTCGGGTGCGCGATGTCGAGCAGGCCCCCGACGGCGCGCTGTGGCTGATCGAGGACGACCACGAAGGCGGCCTGTATCGGCTCACGCCGAAGTAGCCGCGCCGCTGTCGATTCGGCCTGCGGCACTGCGCCACGAGTCGATGTTTCGTATCAGGCCAGCGCCGGACCGAAGGTCGCCAACAGCCGCGTCCAGGCACGTTCGGCCTGGGCCGCGTCGTAGACCGTCGTGTCGGGCGGGCACCAGCCGTGGGCCGCCGGATAGACCTCCACCTCGGCCTTCAATTCCGCGCTGTCGAAGGCGCTGCGCAGCGCGACCTTGGCCTCGGGATCCTTCTTGTCGTCGCTCTCGGCGATCGCGATCAGGTAGCGTGCCTTGGTCTGGGCCACCAGGCGATGCGGGCTGTCGGGCGCCGCGGTCACCAGGGCGGCGCCATGGAAGGTGCCGACCGCGCCGACGCGGCCGGGCGCCACGGCGGCGGTACGGACTGCGATCGGCCCGCCCATGCAATAGCCGGTGGTGCCCAGCTTGCGAGTCTTGTCCACTTCGGGCTGGGCGTCGAGCCAGGCCACGAAGGCCTTGCCGTCGATCAGGTGCGTGGCCGGCGACAGGGCCTGCATCAGCGGCGCCACTTCGGCGATCGGCGTCTGGCCGCCTTGCGCTGCGGTGGGCGCCTTCTTCTGCCGATAGAAGGGGTTCACCACCAGCACGCTGTAGCCCGATTCGGCCAGCCGCCGACCCATCTGCTTGAATGCCGGGCGAAGGCCGAACACGTCGGGCCAGATCAACACGCCGGGCGCTGGGCCCGCCGTGGGTGCGACGAAGTAGGCGTCGCAGATGCCGTCCGGCGTAGTGATGTTCACCTCGCGCTCGGCCACGGCCGCTGCATTGGCCACCGCGGGCAACGCCGTCAGCAGGCCGGCCGAAGCGGCCCATGCGGCGAAGTCGCGGCGCGTGTACTTCTTGAGTTCTTCCTGGTCATTCAGATCGCACATGGATGATTTACCCTTCAAGGATCAAATGGGACGTGAGCTTTTGCCACGGGTCGAAAGGCCGTGCAAGCGCGGGTTTTCAGCGTGCACAATTCCGCGAATTCACGGGAACTCTACGACCCAGGCCGCATTCAGAAGCGCGCACAAGGCACATTCGCTTTTTTTTGAAGACCTCTGCATGACATCGAACAAGAAGAATTCGACCCGGTCCTCCGGCATGAACCGTCGCGACCTGCTGAAGCAGGTAGGGGGCAGCACCATCGTCGCCGGGCTCGGTGCCGTCGCGGCCGACGCCATGGCCGGCGCCCCTTCACCGACGCCCACACCCGGCACTGCAGCCAAGCAGCAGGCGCCGCGTGCGCCCGGCGCTCCCTACAACATCCTCTTCATCCTGACCGACCAGGAGCGCTTCTTCCGCCCGGGCGAACTGCCCCGCGGCTATCGCCTGCCCGGCCACGAGCGGCTGGCGCGCGCGGGTACGGTGTTCCAGAACCACCGGATCAACTCCTGCGTCTGCACGCCCTCGCGCTCGGTGCTCTACACCGGCCAGCACATCCAGCACACGAAGATGTTCGACAACACGAACTTCCCCTGGATCCAGAGCATGTCGACCGAGCTGCCGACCGTCGGCGACATGCTGCGCGACGCCGGCTACTACACCGCCTACAAGGGCAAGTGGCATCTCACCAAGGAGTTCGAGACGGTCAACGAGCTCGACGCGCCAACGAAGATCTTCACCAAGGAGATGGAGGCCTACGGCTTCAGCGACTATGTCGGCGTGGGCGACATCATTGCGCACGACCAGGGCGGCTATCTGCACGACGGCATCATCTCCGCCATGGGCGTGAACTGGCTGCGCGGACGCGGCACCGACCTGGCGGTCGAAGGCAAGCCCTGGTTCCTCGCGGTGAACCTGGTCAACCCGCACGACGTCATGTTCCTCAACACCGACCGGCCCGGCGAGCCCTCGCAGGTCAAGAACATGATCGGCAACCTCAAGCCCGAGCCCAGGCATCCGGTCTACGAGAAGAAGTGGGGCGCCGAGCTCCCGGCCAGCTACGGCCAGCCGCTGAATGGCGACGGCCGCCCGCCCGCGCATGCCGACTACATGAAGTCGCACGACGGCCTGGTCGGCAACATAGCCAACGAGGACTGGCGCTGGAAGCGCCGCCACGACTACTACCTCAACTGCCTGCGCGACGTCGACCGGCAACTGGTCGTGCTGCTCGACGAGCTCGACGCGCTGGGCATGGCCTCGAACACCATCGTCATCCTGACCGCGGACCACGGCGACCTGGATGGCGCGCACAGGCTGCACGGCAAGGGCGCCACCGCCTATCGCGAGCAGAACCAGGTGCCGCTGATCGTGGTGCATCCGGCGCATGCGGGCGGCAGGAAGTGCCAGGCCGTGACCTCGCACCTGGACATCGCGCCGACCCTGGTCGCCATGACCAACGCCGACGCCGCCAAGAAGACCGAGATCACCAGCAAGCTGCCCGGCAAGAATCTCGCCGGGCTGCTCGACGCGCCCGAGAAGGCCGGCCATGCCGAGGTGCGCGACGGCGCGCTCTACTGCTACAACATGTTCGCCTACGTCGACGGCGACTTCATGGACCGCGCGGTCGCGATGATGCTGCAGCCCGACGGCAAGGCCAAGGTCAAGGCCGCGGCACAGGACGGCAGCCTTCGGCCCGACCTGCGCAAGCGCGGCGCGATCCGCGGCGTGTTCGACGGCCGCTACCAGTTCAGCCGCTACTTCTCGCCCAAGCAGCACAACCGTCCGACCACGCTCGACGCGCTGTTCGCCCTGAACGACGTCGAGCTCTACGACCTGCAGCGCGATCCGCTCGAACTGCACAACCTCGCGCTCGATCGCCAGGCCAACGCCGAGCTGCTGATGGCGATGAACGACAAGCTCAACCGGCTGATCGACGCCGAAGTGGGCGAAGACGTCGGCCAGATGCTGCCGGGCGGTGTCGATGCCGGCTGGGTCGCGACCGACGCAGCCAAGGACGTCTGAGGCTGCCTACCTGACGACGCGAGCCGCGCGCAAGCGCTCGGCCTCGCCCGCCCCGATCGCCAGTTCGCCCAGCAGGCTGTCGGTGTCCTGCCCCAGGGTGGGCGCACCGATGTCCTCGGGCTCGCCGTCTTCCTGGAAGCGGAAGCCGATCCCGGCGGTGCGCAGGCGCCGCGCGCCCTGCAGCCGGTCGTCCAGCGGCAGCGCGGTCGCGCCGCGCGACTCCACCTCGTCGAGGAACTCGCCCAGCCTGCGCACGCGGGCGGCCGGCACGCCCACCGCGTTCAACCGCGTTTCCATGTCGGCGGCCGAACTCTCCAGGAAGACATCGCGGAAGCGCTGCTGCAGAAAAGGCAGGTTGCGCGCCACCACGAAGCCGCCCCCGGGTGCGTTGAAGGCGGCCAGGTCGATGGCATCGCCGTCGTCGCATAGCGCCTCCAAGCCCAGCACGCGGGTGAACTTGCGAAACTGCGCCGGCGTGTTGGCGGCGGTCGCCAGCCAGCCATCGCTGCAACGGTAGGTGTCGGCGGTCGGGCTGCCGGTGTAGCCGCGGTTGCCGACCCGTTGCGGCTCGACCCGGCTGGTGAGGAAGCTGCTCGCATTGGGATACATCAGCATCAGCGACGCCTGCACCATCGAGGCATCGATGTACTGGCCGAGGCCGTCGCGCTGGCGCCGATGCAGCGCGGCCACCACCGACAACGCGCCCAGCATGCCCACCGCGACGTCGACCACCGCGAAGCCGACCTTGATGGGCGGCTGCTCGGCGCTGTCGCCCGACATCATCATCATCCCGGTCAGCGCCTGCACCACATGGTCGTAGGCGCCGCGCTGCGACCATTCGCCCTTCTGCCCGTAGCCGGAGATCGAGCAATAGACGATGTCCGGCTTGACCGCCTGGATCGCCGCATGGTCGAGCCCGTGGCGGGCGACGACGCCGGGGCGGAAGTTCTCGATGAAGACATCCGCGGTGAGCGCCAGCGAGCGCACCAGCGCCGCGCCCTCGGGCTTGCGGATGTCGACCGCGAAGGAGCGCTTGCCCGCATTCAGCGCGGCGAACACGGCCGGCGTGTCGCCTTCGTCGCCGGCGGCCTTGCTGGCGCGCATCACGTCGCCGCCTTCGGGCGATTCGATCTTGATGACTTCCGCGCCGAGCTGGGCCAGGTAGTAGGACGCGAGCGGCCCCGCGATCACATGCGACATGTCCAGCACGCGAACGCCGGTCAGTGGTTTGGCCATGGTGGGTGTTCCTGTTCCTGTGGATTCAATTGATCGTGATGCGGGCCAGCTTGACCACCTCGGCCCACTTGCGGCTCTCGTCGCGCACGAAGGCGGCATAGGCCTCGGGCGTCGAGCTGGTCTCGACCTCGGTGCCGGCCGCCGCGAAGGCACGGCGGATGGCATCGGTCCCGGCGGCGCGCCGCAGCGCCGCGTTCAGGGTCGATTGCACGTCGGACGGCGTTCGCGCGGGCGCCCAGAGGCCGAACCACGAGGCCTGCACCGCGAGATCGCTATGCAGCCATTCGCGCAGCGTGGGCACATCGGGCAGGTCCTTCGAACGCTCGCTGCTGGTGACGGCGAGCGGGCGCAGCGTGCCGGCCCGGACCAGCGGAACCGCGGTGCCGGCGATCGGAAACGCGAACTGTGTCTCGCCGCGCAACAGCGAGGGCGCGATCTCCACCGATCCCTTCAGCGGGATGTGCACGACGTCGATGCCGGCCAGCCCGGCCATCGTGGCGCCGGCAAGATGCGCCGCGGTGCCGACGCCGCCGGAGCCGTAGTTGAGCGTGCCCGGCGCCTTGCGCGCGGCCGCGATCAGCTCGCCGACATCGCGGAAAGACGCATCGGGCCGCACCACCAGCAGCGCCGGGGAGACGGCGATGTTTCCCACCGGCGCGAAGTCCGCGAGCGGATCGAGATGGATCGCGGGTTGCAGCGTCTTCTGCGCCAGCAGGGTGTTGGAACCCAGCAGCAGCGTGTAGCCGTCGGGCGTGGCTTGCGCCACGTATTGCGCGGCGAGCAGACCGGCGGCGCCGACCTTGTTCTCGATCACCGCCGGCTGGCCCAGCGCCTGGCCGAGCCCCGGCGCGAGCTGGCGCAATTGCACGTCGGGGCCTCCGCCGGCGGCGAAGGACGAGATGACGCGCAGCGGCTTCGCCGGAAAGGCCTGCGCCGCGCGCAAGGCCGGCGATGAAAGCGCGGCCCATGCGGTGGCGATGCAGAGTTCACGGCGGTTCATGGCTGGCACTGCGCGAGGGGTTCCGGCATCGAAGGGTCACCCGAGCGCCCGGTCGGCCTCATCGTCGCCGAGCCGATAGAAGCGGCGCGCGCATCCGCTGAACAAATCGTCGCGCTCGGCCGCGCTGGCACCTTCGGCCAGCCGCTTGAAGGCATTCCATCCGACGGCATAGCTGTAGGAGCCCTTGTCGACCGGGAAATTGCTCTGGAACATGCAGCGCTGGCTGCCGAAGGCCTCGACGCACGTTTCCACGAAGGGCTTCCAGCGCGCTGCCAGCTGCTGCGACGACGGCGGCCGCTCGCCCCGGTCGAAGGCGAAGCCGAACACCCGCATGCCCATGCCGCCGATCTTCAGCGACACGTTGGGGCAGCTCGCCAGCTCTTTGATCGAACGCGCCCAGTGCGCGAAGACCTCGTCGGCGCGGCCCTGGTAGGCGTTGGCTCCCAGCGGTCCGCCGATGTGGTCGAGCACGATCCTGCAGCCGGGCACCGCCCGCGCGAGTTCGGTCAGCTCGTCGATCTGCGGGTGATAGAGCCAGGCATCGAAGCTAAGGCCGAGCCTCTCCAGCTGCGCCATGCCGCGCCGGAATGCCGGGTCGCGCAGCATGTGCGGGCTGCTGCCGGTTTCCGGGTTGTTGAGCCGCAGGTCGTCGTCCCAGGCGGTGATCTGCCGCACGCCGCGAACCCTGCCGCCGCCGGCCCGGATGTGCGCTTCCAGCTGTTCGGCCAGCCGCGGATGGCGCATGTCGGCATGGGCGACGATGGCCCGAGCGATGCGGGTGTCGCCATAGGCGCCGCTGGCGCTCATGGCGGCGATGCCGTTGGCGAACTCGGTCTCGCCCACCGGCCGCAGCCAGTCGGGACCCGAGGCGCGGTACATGGTGTGGCACTGCACGAAGACGGTCTCGACGATGCGGTGGCCCGAGCGCAGGTCGGCCAGCAGGTCGTCGAGCAGGTAGCGCCAGCCCGGGCGGTCCCACAGATGATGGTGCGCATCGACGATGGGCAATTCGGGCTGCAGGATCTCCTCCTCGTGCAGCGCCAGCCAGGCCGGGTCGACCGCGAGGAAGGTGTTGTGCGGACGCGCGTCGCTCACGAAATGCTCCTTGTCCGCTTCATTGCCACTTGAGCAGCGCCCGTTCGAGCCGGGTCATGCCCAGCGTCACCAGCATGCCCAGGCAGGCCAGCAGCAGCAGCAGGCCCATGACGCCGTTCATGTCGAAGGACGACTGCAGGTAGGCCAGCGTCTGCCCCAATCCATGCTCGGCCGCGATGATCTCCGCCCCCACCACGCCCAGCATCGAATAGACCAGCGCCAGGCGCAGCCCCGAGAAGATCACCGGCACGGCCGACGGCAGCGTCACCTTGAAGAAGATCTGCCGCGGCGTGGCACCCAGCGCCCGCGACAGCACCAGCAGGTCGGCCGACACCCCGCGCACGCCCGCAACCGTGTTGGCCAGCACGATGAAGAAGGACAGGCTGGTGCCGACCGCGACCTTCGATCCCAGGCCCAGGCCGAACCAGAGCAGGAACAACGGCGCCAGCGCGAAGCGCGGCATGGCGTTGAGCATCGTCAGGTAGGGATCGCAGGCACGCTCCAGCTTCGGGAACATCACGAAGCACAGGCCGAGTGCCAGCGCGCTGGCGCTGCCGAGCAGGAAGGAGATCAGCGTGCCCAGGACCGTGTAGCCGAGGTCGAGCCAGAGCTTGCCGGTAGTCACGAAGCCGTTCCAGAGGTAGGCGGCGATGCCGGAAGGCGAGCCGAAGAAGGTCTCGGGCAGCCATTCCCTGCGCATCGTGATCTCCCACAGGCCGAGGAAGACGACGATGAAGATCACATGCGGCATGGCGATGCGGAAGGCGCCTTGCTTCATTCGACGGCCTCGCCCTGCGCCGATGCTGCGGGCGCGGTGCTTCCGAGCCCTTCTTCCAGCCTGGCCCAGACCTCGGCGTAGATGTCGAGGAAGTGGCGGTCCTTCTGCAGGGCACGCACCGAGCGCGGCCGCGGCAGCGCGATGCGCATGTCGGCCACCACCCGGCCCGGGCGGGCGCTCATCACCAGCACCCGGTCGGACAGCGCGACCGCTTCGGCCAGGTCGTGCGTGATGAAGACCACCGTGCGCCGATGCTCGGTCCACAGCTGCAGCAGCAGGTCTTCCAGCTGCAGCTTGGTCTGCGCGTCGAGCGCGCCGAAGGGCTCGTCCATGAGCATCACCGGCGAGTCGAGGCAGAAGGTGCGCGCCAGGGCGCAGCGCTGGCGCATGCCGTGCGAGAGCATCTTCGGGTAGTGCTGCTCGAAGCCCGCGAGGCCCACACGGCGCAGCAACTCCCGCGCCCTGGCGTGCCGGCTGGCTTGGTCGACGCCGCGGATCTCCATGCCATAGCTGGCGTTTTCGAGCGCCGAGCGCCAGGGCAGCAGGCTGTCGCGGGCCAGCATGTAGGCGACGTCGGGGTTTCCCAGCACGGGCGCCTTGCCCAGCAGCGACACCCGGCCCTGCGTCGAGCCCACCAATCCGGTCAGGATGTTGAGCACGGTGGTCTTGCCGCAGCCGCTGGGGCCGACGATCGAGACGAACTCGCCGTCCTCGATGTCCACCGACAGGTCATCCACGGCCAGGACGTCGCCGAAGCGCACCGTCAGCCCGGCGATCGATATCGCAGCCATCGTTCAGGGGCTTTGCGAATAGATGAGATCCGCGAGCGGCGCCGCCTTCTGGATCTGCTTGGCGCCCACGAACAAGTCGAGCCCCGCCTGCACCGCATCGCGGTTGATGGCGGCGCGGAAGCTGTTGGTCGCGATCGCGTCGCGCAGGCCGCGCTTGGTGATCTCTTCGCCGCGCGGCATGCTGGCCTTGTAGTAGTCCTGCGAGATCTTCGCGACCTCCTCGAAATTGGCCGGGTCGTTGATGAAGGCATCGGCCTGCCGGGACGCGGCGATCACCGCCTCGATCACCTGCGGGTTCTTGTCGATGTAGTCCTGCATGAAGACGTTGGTGCTGGCACCGCCGTTGATCGCGAAGAGCTCGCCCGGCTGGCGGTCGAAGGCGGTGCGATAGACCACCTTGCAGGTGTCCAGGGTCCGGCACATGGCGCCGGCCGGGTCCCAGGTCATCAGGGCGTCCACCTGCCTGGACTGCAGCGCCGCGTAGCCGGTGTCCGGACTGCCGACCGCCACGAAGGTGACCTGGTCGGGGTTGATGCCGGCCTTGTTGAGCATCCAGACGATGTAGGTCTCGGTGGCCGAGCCGCGCGAAGCCACGCCGATCTTCTTGCCCTTCAGGTCCTGCATGAAGGCGGGCCAAGGCTTGCCGGCGTTGGGCGCGTCCATGTGATTGCCGAAGATGAGCTGCATGAGCACCGCATCCTGGGCGCCGAAGACCATCTTCATCTTCGCGCCGCGCTGCACCGCGGCATTCACCACGTCGAAGGTCGCCATGAAGGACTGGATGCTTCCGGCCATGGCGGCCTGCGCACCCAGCGGCGCCGTCGGGATCACCTGCAGCTCGCACTTGATGCCGGCCTTCTCGCAGTAGCCCTTCTTGATCGCGACGCGCATCAGCAGGTTGCCCAGGCCGGGATAGTCCTGGAAGCGGACCGTCTCGCCGTGGCCCTGGGCATGCAGGACGGGCGCGCCAAGCAGCAGGAGGGCCGTGGAGAGGGTGGCCGCGGCCATCCTGGCAAAGGATCTTGTCGTCATTGTTGTCTCCTGGTCGATCGATTCGGACTGAGGTCAGCGCAGAGTCGCATGCCAGTTTACGAAGGCCAAGCTATATCCAATAGCGATATATTTTCATATATTGCAAACCAGATGGAATAGCTCGGCAATGAACAACGGCGATCAATTCGACCCTCGGCACCTGCTCGCGCGGCTGCGCTTCCGGCATCTGCAGCTGCTGGTCGAGCTGAAGTCGGCCGGCACGCTGCGGGCCACCGCCACCGCGCTGAACGTGACCCAGCCCGCGCTGAGCAAGGCGCTGCACGAGGTCGAGAGCGCCTTCGGCTTCGCGCTCTTCACCCGGGGCGCCCGCGGCCTGACGCCGACGCCGCAGGGCGCCATCGCGATCCGCGGCGCGGCGCTGCTGATCGAGGAGCTGGCCCACATGGGCGCCGAAGCATCGTCCGACCCGGTGAAGACCGTGCTGCGCATCGGCGCACCGCCCTTCGTCGCACAGGGCTACCTGCCGGCGGTGCTTGCGCGGCTCCTGGGCGAACACGTGCGCGTGCAGCTGGAGGAGGAGCGGGTGCCGCTGCTGCTGAACTCGCTGCTCGACGGTCGCCTCGACGCGCTGCTGACCAGCTACCCCACCGAGATGCCGGACACCCCGGTGCGGCTGCGCTACGAGAACTTGTTCGACACCGAATACACCGTCATCTCGCCGCCGGACCATCCGCTGGCGCGCTCGCGGCGGGTCAGCTGGCGCCAGCTCGGCGACCAGCCCTGGATCCTGCCGGCGCGCATCTCGATGCTCCGGCGCGTGATCGAGGAGAACTTCCGGCATGCGGGAGTGGCCGCGCCGGTGCCGGTGATCGAATCGCTGAGCCCGGTGACCAACATGCGCATGGTCGGGGCCGGCCTGGGCCTCTGCGCCGTGCCGGTGGCCATTCTTGGCGAAGCCCTCGACACCGGGCAGGTGCGAAGGCTGCGCGTCCATCCTCCGATTCCGGCGGGACCGGTGGCGCTCATCTGCCGTGCCGCTCCGGAGAATCCGCGGCTGGCGCTGTTGCGCAGCGCCCTGGGCCTGGCCTGAGGGCGCTCGCCATCAGAGCTTCGATCCCCCGTCGACATGCAGGGTGTCGCCGGTGATCCAGCGCGCCGCATCGGAAGCCAGGAATGCGACCACGTCGCCGACATCGTCGGGTTGCGCGACGCGCTTCAGCGCCTGCATGCCGAGCGTGAAGTCGCGGCCGGCATCGGTCCGGGCGAACTTCGACATGTCGGTATCGACCACGCCCGGGGCCACCGCGTTGACGCGGATGCCGCGCTCGCCGAGCGCCGCCGCGAAGTGCTTGACCATGGTGTCGATCGCGCCCTTGGTCGCCGCATAGGCCGACAGCGCGCCGACCGCCGCGTGGGCGGCCAGCGATGACAGCAGCACCACGCTGCTGCCCTTGCCGAGCGTGGGCAGCAGCTGCTGCACCAGGAAATAGGGCGCGCGCACGTTGACGGCGAACATCCGGTCGAAGTCCTCGACCGTGGTGTCCTCGATCGTCGCGCCGACCGAGATGCCGGCGTTCGCGACCAGGATGTCGAGCCGCGCACCGATGATTTCGCGGACGTGGCGCGCGAGCTGGTGCGGACCGTCGGCCGCGCCCATGTCGGCGGCGACCGCGTCCGCCCTGCCGCCGGCCGCGCGGATCTCCGCGACGACCGCGTTCGCTTCGTCGGCGCCGCGGCCGTAGTGGACGAGCACCTGTGCGCCGGCTTTGGCGAGTGCGAGCGCGCTGGCGCGGCCCATGCCGCGAGACGCGCCGGTGACCAGGGCAGTCTTGCCTGAAAGGTATGTCATTGTCGATTTCCGGTTGAAGCAGCATCGCTGCGGGAACCCTGAATCTAGAGACTGCTTGCCCGCACCACAAAGACTTTGTAAGCTTGCGAGCCATACCTTTCAGGCATGCATCGACAACATGGAACTGCGTCACCTGCGCTACTTCGTGGCCGTCGCCGAAGCGGGCAGCATGACGGTCGCGGCCACGCGCAAGCTCCACACCGCGCAGCCCTCTTTGAGCCGGCAGCTGCGCGATCTCGAATACGAGGTCGGCACCCCGCTGATGACGCGCCGCGCCCGCGGCATCGAGCTCACGGCGGCAGGTCGTGCCTTCCTCGACCATGCGCGGCTGGCGCTGGCGCAAGTCGATGCGGCGCTCGTCGCCGCCCGGCGCGCCGCGCAGCCCGGCAAGGCCAGCTTCGCGCTGGGCTTTCTCACCGGCCAGGAGATGGACTGGCTCCCCGAGGCGATGCGCCTGCTGCGCGACGAGCTGCCCAGGCTGGAGGTCACCGTGTCCAGCCAGTTCTCGCCGAAGCTGGCGGAGGGCCTGCTGAACGGCACCCTCGACCTCGCCTTCATGCGGCCGGAGCCTGGCGCGGGCGAGCTGGCGTTCAGGGTCATCGTCGACGAAGCGCTGGTCGTCGTGCTGCCGAGCGACCATCGCCTGGCCGCGCGCAAGTCCATCGACCCGGCCGCGCTGGCCGGCGAGCCCTTCATCAACGTCTCCGGCACCGCACCGGCGCTGCGCACGGTGATCGATGCCTACATCGAGCGCATCGGCCTGGCCGTCGACCAGGCGCACGAGGCCGACAACCTGGCGATGGCGATCTCGCTGGTCGCGTCGACGCGCGGCTTCGCGCTGCTGCCGGTCTATGCCGAGAACTTCCTGCCCTGGTCGGTCGTCGCCCGCCCCATCAAGGGCGACGCACCGACCATCCCGCTGATGGTCGCGCACCACAAGGCCAACGACTCGCCGGTGCTGAAGCTGTTCCTGTCGCGCATCGACCAGCTGATCGAGCGGGTTTCCGGCAAGCATGTTGTCCCGCCGCGAGGGGACTGAGCCGCCGGCGCTTACTCACTAGAGTCGAAACGGCATACCCTGCCCCCCCCTTCCAGCCCAAAACCGTACCGAGGCCACCGATGACGACGCCACAGCCCGCCCACCCCATCCAGGCCGAATGGGTCCATCTGCAATACAACGAGGATGCCAAGTTCACCGAGACCTACGGCTTCTCGGGCAACCAGGGCAGCGTCAACCTGGAGGGCATCCGGCTGCGGCCCGAAGGCGTCGATTCGAAGACGCTGCTGGTCTTCATGCATCCCGCATCGACACTGCAGCTGCTGCCGGTGCCCCGCGCGATGGCGGCCCGGGGCGCCCATGTGCTGTGCGCCGCCAGCCGCTACGCGAAGAACGATGCGGCACTCATCATGGAGAAGGTGCTGCTCGACCTCGGCGCCTACATCCGCCACGCCAGGACGGTCTGGGGCTACGAGAAGATCGTGCTGGTCGGCTGGAGCGGGGGCGGCTCGCTGGCGGTCTTCTACCAGTCGCAGGCCGAGCATCCGACCATCGCCGCGACGCCGGCCGGCGATCCGGTCGACATCGTCTCGGCCGGCCTGATCCCGGCCGACGCGGTCGTCTACCAGGCGGCGCACCTGTCGCGCGCCCGCCTGCTGGTCGAGGCCATCGACCCTTCGGTGCGCAACGAGCTCGACCCGGACGACCGTGAGCTGGAGCTCGACATCTACGATCCGCGCAATCCGAACCAGCCGCCCTATTCGGCCGAATACATCGCCCGCTTCCGCGCCGCGCAGCATGCCCGCATGGACCGCATCACCGCCTGGGTGCAGTCCACCCTGGCCGAGCTCAAGCGGCGCAACACCGGCGAGATGGAGCGCGGCTTCGTGGTGCATCGCACGCTGGCCGATCCGCGCTTCCTCGATCCCGCGCTGGACCCCAACGACCGGCGGCCTCGCTGGTGCTACATGGGCAACCCGGAAACCGTCAACACCGGGCCGGTGGGGCTCGGCCGCTTTTCCACCCTGCGCTCCTGGCTGTCGCAATGGTCGCTGGCCGATTCGAAGGCCGACGGCGAGGCCTGCGCCGCCCACATCCGCGTGCCGCTGCTGGCGATCGAGAACAGCGCCGACGACGCCGTGCCGCAGCCCCACGCGCGCCTGCTCTTCGAGGCGGCCGGCACCCAGGACAAGACCTTCCGTGTGATCAAGGGCGCAAACCACTACTATGCCGGTCAGCCCGAACTGCTGGCCGAGGCGACCGACCTGATCTTCGGTTGGCTGGCCGAGCGCGGCATCAAGCCCTGAAACACCGCAAGACCAGGAACGCGCAATGAAGCAACCCTACATCGTCGGCTGGGGCCACACGCCCTTCGGCAAGCTCGACAACATGGACATGGAACAGATGATCCGCGGCGCCGTGCAACCGGCGCTCGACTCGGCCGGCATCACGGCCGCCGACATCGACGGCATCTTCGTCGGCCATTTCAATGCCGGCTTCGTGACGCAGGACTTCAGCGGCGCGATGGTCGCGGTGGCCATGCCCGAGTTCCGCCATACACCCGCGGTGCGCATGGAAAACGCCTGCGCCACCGGCTCGGCGGCCATCTGGTCGGCGCTCGACGCGATCGGCAGCGGCCGCATGCAGCGGGTGCTGGTGGTCGGCATGGAGAAGATGAACACGCTGCCCAACCAGCAGATCGGCGAAGTGCTGCTGAAGGCCTCCTACGTGAAGGACGAGGGCGCCACCCCGGGCGGGTTCGCCGGTGTCTTCGGCCAGATCGCGAGCGGCTATTTCGAGCGCTTCGGCGACCAGTCCGATGCGCTGGCCGCCATCGCCGCGAAGAACCATGCCAACGGCGTGCGCAACCCCTATGCCCACATGCGGCGCGACCTGGGCTTCGACTTCTGCCGCACACCCTCCGACAAGAACCCTTTCGTGGCCGGGCCGCTCAAGCGCTCGGACTGCTCGCTGGTGTCGGACGGCGCGGCCGCGCTGGTGCTGTCGACCGAGCGGCTGCCGGGCGCCACGGTGGCGCCGGTGCGCTGGCGCTCGCGCGCCCACGTCAATGAATTCCTGCCCTTGTCGCGGCGCGATCCGACCCGCCTCGACGGCGCCGCGATGGCCTGGCAGAAGGGGCTGAAGGATGCCGATGCCTCGCTGTCCGACCTGCATTTCGTCGAGACCCACGACTGCTTCACCATCGCCGAGATGCTCGAGTACGAAGCCATGGGCCTGGCCCCGCACGGCCAGGGCGCTCGGGTCATCCTCGATGGCGTGACGCGCGCCGACGGCCGGCTTCCGGTCAACCCCTCGGGCGGACTCAAGTCGCGCGGCCACCCGATCGGCGCCACCGGCGTCTCGCAGCACGTGATGGCGGCGATGCAGCTGTCCGGCACCGCCGGCGACATGCAGGTCGACAAGGCCGGGCTCGGCGCGGTGTTCAACATGGGCGGCGCGGCGGTCGCCAACTACCTGAGCGTGCTGGAGGCGGTGTGAACCCTGCGCAGGTGATGAACCTGGGCCAGCTGCTGGCCCAGACCGCGCTGCTGTATCCAGATCGCGCGGCACTCATCCAGGGCGAACGCGAATGGAGCTGGTCGCAGGTCGATCGCGACGTCGATGCGATGGTCGCGGCGCTGCGCGAACTCGGCGTGGCGCCGGGCGACCGCATCCTGGTGCACTCGCGCAACAGCGTGCAGATGTTCGAGAGCTGCTGGGTGGCCTTCCGCGCCGGCTGCGTCTGGGTGCCGACCAACTTCCGCCTGACGCCGCCCGAGGTCGCCTACCTCGGCGCTTCGAGCGGTGCCAAGGTCGTGATCTACGAGCAGGGCTTCGAGGGCCATGTCGACGCGATCCGCGCGGCCTCCCCCGCCCTCCAGCAGGTGATCTGCATCGGCGGTGCGCCGCGCGCCGGCGAGCATTCCTACGACGATCTGGTCGAGCGCTTTCGCGGCCGGCCGCGCTTCGAAGCCACGGTGCGGGCCGACGACCCGCTGTGGTTCTTCTACACCTCGGGCACCACCGGCAAGCCCAAGGCCGGCATCCTCACCCATGGCCAGATGAGCTTCGTGGTCACCAATCACCTGGCCGACCTGATCCCGGGCACCAACGCCGACGACCGCTCGATCGCGGTGGCTCCGCTCTCGCATGGGGCCGGCATCCATGCGCTGCTGAACGTCGCGCGCGGCGCGGCGACGGTGCTGCTGCCCACCGAGAAGCTCGACCCCGAAACCGTCTGGCAGCTTGTCGAGAAGCACCGGGTGAGCAATCTCTTCACCGTGCCGACCATCGTCAAGATGCTGGTCGAGCATCCATCGGTCGACCGCTACGACCATGGCTCGCTGCGCTTCGTGATCTATGCCGGCGCACCGATGTACCGCACCGACCAGCGCCTGGCGCTGCAGAAGCTCGGCCCGGTGCTGGTCCAGTATTTCGGACTGGGCGAAGTCACCGGCTGCATCACGGTGCTGCCGCGCGAGATGCATTCGGTGCGCGACGACGATCCGGAAGCACCGGTCGGCACCTGCGGCCGGCCGCGCACCGGCATGCAGGTCGCGATCCTCGACGACCAGCTGCGGCCGGTCGCGGCCGACGCCATCGGCGAGATCTGCGTGCGCGGCCCGGCCGTCTTCGGCGGCTACCACGGCAACGAGGAAGCCACCGCCAAGGCCTTGCGCGGCGGCTGGTTCCACACCGGCGACCTGGGCCGCATGGACGCGCGCGGCCTGCTCTACATCACCGGGCGCGAGTCCGACATGTACATCTCCGGCGGCTCCAACGTCTATCCGCGCGAGGTCGAGGAAGTGCTGCTGACCCATCCCGGCGTCGCCGAGGTGGCAGTTGTCGGCATGCCCGATCCGAAGTGGGGCGAGATCGGCGTGGCAGTGATCGTGCGCCGCGAGGGCTGCACGCCCTTCGACGAGAGCGCCCTGCTGGCCCACCTCGAAGGCCGCTGCGCGCGCTACCGCTGGCCGCGCCATGTCTTCTTCTGGGATGCGCTGCCCAAGTCCGGCTACGGCAAGATCACCAAGAAGGACGTGCAGCGGCTGCTGCAGGAGCGCGGCGAGATCCTGGTCGTCGCATCGAGCGCCTGAGCTCGCCGCCATGCCCTCTCCTTCCCGCCTCGCCCACTATGTGCTGCGCACCAACCAGCTGCAGGCGCTGGTCGACTGGTATTGCACGCTGCTCGATGCGCGGGTCAATTTCTCGAACGAGCGCATCGCCTTCATCAGCTACGACGACGAGCATCACCGGGTGGCCTTCGTCGCGCTCGAGCCCTATATCGAGAAGCCCCAGGCCCAGCAGGTCGGCTTCTATCACGCGGCCTTCGCCTTCGACGAGCTGGGGCAGCTGCTCGACAACTACGAGCGCCTGAAGGCGCTGGGCATCCTGCCCTACCGCTGCATCAACCACGGCCCGACCGTGTCGCTCTACTACCGCGACCCCGATCGCAACGACGTCGAGATGCAGGTCGACAGCTTTCCCGATTCGGCCTCGACCAACGCCTGGATGCGCAGCGAGCAATTCAGGAACAACCCGATCGGCCTGCCGATCGATCCCGAGCAGATGATCGCCAACAAGCGCGCCGGCATGCCGGACGCCGTGCAGTTGCGGCGGGCGGATTCCTGAAAGCTCGCCATCCGGCGCGGGCGACCTCAGGCCGGAATCAAGCGGATCGGCAGCTTGTCGAGCATGCGCATCTGGTTGATCGGCCGGTAGCTCGATTCAGCGGTCGGCTCGATCGCCTTGACCTTGCGCGCCAGCGCGCCCAGCAGGGCCTCGGCCTCCAGGCGCGCGATCATCTGGCCGATGCAGGCATGGGCCCCGGTGCCCATCGCCACATGGTTGCCGGCCAGCTGCGGACGCTCGATGTCGTAGCGCTCCGGGTGGCTCCAGTGGCGCGGGTCGCGGTTGGCCGCACCGAACCAGACGCCGATCTTGGTGTCGGCCGCGAGCCGCACGCCCGAGAGTTCGCAATCGGCGACCACCGTCCTGTAGGTGACCTGGAACGGGCATTCGAAGCGGATGCCTTCCTCGAAGGCCGCCTTCACCCGCGCCGGCTCGGCATGGCACAAGGCCCACTGCTGCGGATGCAGCGCCAGCTGGTTCAGCGTGAAGCCGACGCCGGCGATGGTGGAGTCGGTGCCGCCGCCGACGAAGCTGCGCACGGTGTTGGAGGCGATGCCCGCGGCCAGCTCGCCCGCGTCCTCGGCCTTGAACAGCAGCTCCGCGATCGAGCCCGGAAGCACGCTCTCGCGCTGGATGGTCTTCTCGAACCATTCCAGGTAGGGCTGGGCGCGTTGCATCGCCCGCGCATGCAGCTCGTTCTTGGGCCCGCTCTGGTTGAAGCGCATCTCGCCGATCGCCAGCGTCTCGGTGCGCGGCAGCCGCACACCCATCGCGTCCGGAAAGGCCTGCAGCACGAAGGCCTCGGCGCAGTCCTCCACCCCATCGATCTCGCCTTGATCGAGCAGCCGGTCGACCAGCGCCGAGGCCTTCTGCTCGAAGCCTTCCTTCCAGCGCCGGATGACCAGCGGCGACAGCACCCGCTGCACCACCGCACGGATCTGCGTGTGCTCGGGCGGATCGACCTCCAGCAGACGGCTCGGCACGCGGAACTCGCCCGGCTTGCGGATGTCCTGGATGCCGATGCCGCCCGAGGTGGTGAAGCGCGCATAGTCGGCCAGCACCACCTTGGATTCGGCATAGCGGCCCACCGCATAGACGCCGTGCGGCTCGATCATCGCGGCCGGACCGGCTTCGCGCAGCTGCTCCTGGAAGGGATAGGGGTCGCGCAGCACTTCCAGGGAATAGGGGTCGATGTCGAGGACGGCGGCTTCGCGCAGTTCGGTGGTCTCGGTCATGGGTCGCTTTCCGGAAGAAGTGGACTGGAGGCGCGCGCCCTTGGGCAGCCGCCGTCCAGCGTGGCATGACTTCCAGTCTAGGCAGCGACGCCCGACGCACCAGTCCCCCGCGGGGGGACACGCCCTATGGGTGCGCCCCGCCCAGGAACAGCCGCTCGATGTCGGGATCCGCCAGCAGCTCGCCCGCCGGCTTGTGCAGCACCATCCGGCCCGATTCCAGGGCAATGGCATCGTCGGCCATCTTCAGCGCGCTCTTCACGTTCTGCTCGACCATCAGCACGGTCGTGCCCTGGTCGGACAGCCGGCGCAGGAGCCTGAAGACGTCGGCCACCACCATCGGCGACAGCCCGATCGACGGCTCGTCGATCAGGATCACCTTGGGGCGCAGCAGCAGCGCGCGGCCGATCTCCAGCTGCTTCTGCTCGCCGCCCGAAAGCGCCGACGCCAGGCTGTGCATCCGCTCGCGCACCCGCGGGAAGAACTCGAGCACCTCCGGGATGCGCTCGTGGGTGGTCTTCATGCCCAGCGTGATGCCGCCCAGCTCGAGGTTCTCGTAGGCGCTCAGCTGGCCGAAGAGGTTGCGGCCCTGCGGCACGAAGGCGATGCCATGCCGCGTCAGCAGCTCCTTGGCATTGGCGCCGGTGATGTCCTGCCCGTCGAGGCGTATCGCGCCCTGGCGCACCCTGAGCATGCCGAACAGCGTCTTCAGCACCGTCGACTTGCCCGCGCCGTTGGGTCCCAGCAGCAGCGTGATGCTGCCGCGCCGGGCCCTGAAGCTCAGCCTGTTGAGGATCATGAAGTCGCCATACCCGGCAACGACCCCGTCGAACTCGATCGCGCAATCGTCCATTTCAGTTTCCGAGGTAGGCCTCCAGCACCTGCCGGTTGGCGCGGATCTCGGCCGGCGTTCCGATGGCCATGACCTTGCCCTCGACCATCACCAGGATGCGGTGGCACAGGTCCATCACGAAGTCCATGTTGTGCTCGATCACGATGAAGCTGCTGCGCTTGCGCTGCGACGCCTCCGCGCGGTTGAGTGCCTTCAGCAGGCTGCTGATGCCGCCGACCAGGCTCGGGTTGACGCCGGCGCAGGGCTCGTCGAGCAGCACCAGTTCGGGCTCGCTCATGAATGCCATCGCGATGTCGACCAGCTTCTGCTGGCCATAGCTCAATTCGCCGGCCTTCTTGTGGGCCACGTGGCCGATGCGGAACTGCTCGATCAGCCGGTCTGCGGCGTCGCCCAGGCCGGAGTCGCCGGGCGCGAACATGCGGCCGAACATCGAGCCCCGGTGCTCCTGCGCGGCCACCAGCAGGTTGTCGCGCACGCTCATCTTGCCGAACACCTGCAGGGTCTGGAAGGTTCGCCCGACGCCGCGCCGGTTCAGCTGCAGTGGCGAGAGATTGGTGATGTCGCGGCCATTGAGCTCGATCGTGCCGCCGTCCGGCGTGATCTGGCCCAGCACGCTGTTGAACATCGTCGTCTTGCCCGAGCCGTTGGGGCCGATCACGCCGAAGATCTCGCCCGGCATGACCTCGAAGCTCACGCCATCCACCGCCTGGATCGCGCCGTAGGCCTTGCGCAGCCCGCTGACCTTGAGGAGTGCTTCGCTCATGTCAGGCCCCTGCCTTGGCCGTGGCAGCCGAACGCGCAGCCGCCGCATCACGCGCCAGCCGTCGCGCCTTGATGCGATCCGGAATGCTCAGCAGGCCATCCGGCAGCCACAGCATCAAGAGCACCACCGCGATGCCGAAGACGAAGAGATACCAGCCCTGCGCGAAGCGCAGCCACTCGGGCAGCAGCACGCCGATGGCCGAGCCCAGCAGCGGGCCGAGGAAATAGCCCGGGCCGCCCACTACCACCATCAGGTACATCATGATCGACGCCCCCACGGTGAAGGGCACCGGTTCGATGAACTGAACCAGCGAGGCCAGCAGGCCGCCCGCCACGCCGGCATAGGCGGCGCCGATGGCGAAGGACAGCAGGGTGTAGGCCTGGATGTCGATGCCCAGGCTCTCGGCCCGTATCGGGTTGTCGCGCAGCGCGGTGAAGGCCTTGCCCCAGGGCGAGCGCAACAACCGCCACAGCAGGAAGGCCAGCACCAGCGCGAAGGCCAGCACGAAGTAGTAGTAGGGCAGGTTGCGGCCCAGGTCCAGCCCGAAGACGGTCGGCCGCCCGATACCGTTGATGCCGAAAGTGCCTCCGGTGAGCCACGCCTCGTTGCGCATCACGAGCCAGACCAGCGTGTTGAAGCCCAATGTGGCGAAGCCGAGGTAGATGCTCTGCACCCGCAGCGCCGGAAAGCCCAGCCCCAGCCCGATCACGAAGCAGCCGAGCGCCGCCACCGGCAGGCCCAGCCAGAAGCTGAATCCGGCCTTCATGAGGATCGCCACGCTGTAGGCGCCGATGCCGAGGAAGGCCGCATGGCCCAGCGACTTCTGCCCCGCATAGCCGACCGTGAGGTTGAGCCCCATGTTGGCGATCACGAAGATGGCCCAGTAGGTGAAGAGATAGACGCCGTAATTCTTGAGGAAGGCCGGCACCACCAGCAGCAGGGCCAGCGAAACGAGGCCGGCGAGCAGCTTCTTGTTGTTCATACCTTGCGCTCCGCCTTCCTGCCGAGCAGGCCTTCAGGCTTGAACATGATCACCAGCATGAAGATGACCAGCGCCACCGCGTCCTTGTAGGCCGGCGACACGTAGGCGGCCGCGAGGTTCTCGGCCACGCCGACGATCAGGCCGCCGAGCAGCGCGCCGCGCGAATTGGTGAAGCCGCCGATGATCGCGGCGAAGAAGGCCTTCATGCCCAGCGATTCGCCCATGTCGAACTTGGCCAGGTAGGTCGGCGTGACCAGCAGCGCGGCGGCGCAGGCCAGCAGCGCGTTGATCGCGAAGGTGTAGAAGATCATGCGCGGCACATTGATGCCCAGCACGGTGGCGCTGTCGGTGTTCTGTGCCACCGCCTGCATCGCGCGGCCGGTGACGGTCCTGGACAGGAAGGCCTGGGTGCCGAAGACCAGCAGCAGCGCGATCGCCAGCGTGCCGACATCGGCCAGCGTCACCGTCACCCCGCCGACATGGAAGAGCCGGTCGGCGAACAGGCTCGGAAAAGGTTGCGCCTCGGCGCTCACGCCGGCCCGGATCCCCGCGCGCATCGCGATGGCGAGGCCGATGGTCGCCACGATCACCGGCATCATCCCGAAGCGCAGCAGCGGATCGGCGATCGCCCGCTTGAAGCCCCAGCCCAGGAACAGCACCGACACCACGCAGGTCAGCGCGAAGGCCACCAGCAACGGCAGGCCGAAGGAGGCGAAGCCCAGCATCATGAAGGCCGGCAGCATCACGAAATCGCCCTGGGCGAAGTTGATGGTGCCGGAGGCCTGCCACAAAAGCGTGAAGCCGAGCGCCGCCACGGCATAGATGCTGCCGGTGGCCAGGCCGGACAGGAACAGTTGCAGGAAGTCGGTCATGTCGAGGTGGGTGGGGCGGCGTCGGCCGGACCCGCGCGGGGCCCGGCGTCTCGAAGCGCGGCGAAGAAGCGTATACGGCTTACTTGACGGTGCCAGGCAGCGTGTCGATCACGACCTGCTTGCCCTGGTCGACCTTGATCAGAAAACTCTCGCGCTCGATGTCGCCGTTCTTGTCGAAGCCGATGTCCATCAGCACGCCCGGATTCTTGTCGGCCGAGATGGTCGCGCCATGCATGGCAGCGGCCAGCGCCTTCGAATCGAACTTGCCGATCTTCTCGGTCATGGCCTTCACCACGTACATGCTGATGTAGCCCTTCATGCCGTTGTGCTCGCTCTTGTACTTGTATTCGTTGAAGAACTTCTGGCCGAAGTCCTTGATGCGCGGCTCGGGCGCGTCCACCGTGAGGCCGACGTGGCCGACCATGCCGTTGGCGGCGTCGCCCGCCAGCTCGATGGTCTTCTGGCTCACCGCGGTGGTCTCTCCGATGATCGGCTTGTCCCAGCCCTGCTTGCGCAGCTCGCGCAGCGCACGGGCCGATTCTTCTTCCAGCGTGTAGAGGAAGAGCGCATCGGCGCCCGACTGCTTGGCCTTCAGCACCGCGGCCGAGAAGTCCACCTGAAGCGGATCGGTCGGTATGTCGGCCACCACCTTGATGCCCAGCGCATCGAAGGCCTTGACCACCGCGTCGCGGCCGCCCTTGCCGTAGTCGTTGTTGGTGAACATGACCGCGACCGTCTTGGCCTTGACCGTGTCCTTGATGTAGCGCGCGACCTTCGGCATGGCCGTCAGCTGGGTGAAGGAGGAGCGAAACATGTAGGGGTCGCCCGCCTGCGTGATCGACGCGGCCTCGGCGCCGATGATGTTGGTCACCTCGCCGCGCTGGGTCTCGCTCATCGCGACCAGGGTCGCGCCCGAATGCACAGGGCCGAGCACCACGTAGGCGCCGTCGTCGACCGCCTTCTGCGCCAGCGCCTTGGCCACGCCGGGGTTGGTCTGGTCGTCGACCGGCTGGTAGTCGATCTGCCGGCCGAGGATGCCGCCGGCGGCGTTGATCTCCTTGACCGCCAGCTTCACGCCGTTGTTGAAATTGGTGCCGGGCGTCGCGCCGCTGCCGGACAGTTCCATGATGCCGGCGATCTTGACCGGCCCGGTCTGGGCGGCCGCGCCGAACGCGGTGGCGGCAAGCATGGCGGTGGCGAGCAATCTGGCTTTCTTCATCATCGATGTCTCCTTCGGATTGAACAGATGGGGCGAGCGGGTCATTGGCGGGCGTTCGCGAGCGCATCGGCGACCGCGCGCACCGCGAGCAGGTAGCCAAGCGGGCCCACGCCGCAGATCACGCCGGTGGCGACCAGCGAGACCAGCGAATGGCGGTATTCCTCGCTGCGCTGGTGGATGTTGGTGACGTGCACCTCGATCACCGGTTGGCGGATCAGCTTCAGCGCGTCGATCACCGGGATCGAGCGGAAGGAGAAGCCGGCCGGATTGATGATCACCGCCGCGTTCTTGTCGAAGGCCTCCTGGATCCAGTCGACCATCTGGCCTTCGTGATTGGTCTGGCGGAAGTCGCAGGCCAGGCCGAGTTCGGCCGAAAGCGCCTCGCAGCGGCCCTGCACCTCGGCCAGCGTGGTGGTGCCGTACAGGTGCGGTTCGCGCCTGCCGAGCATGTTGAGGTTGGATCCGTTGAGGACGAAGAGTGGATGTGCCATTGCCTGTTGCCTTTTCCTGGCCGCGCTGTAGCGGTTGTCTCGGGGGCGAATTCTGGGCACTCGAAGGCAGGCTCGTTCCAAACTAGAATCTCTTTCCGCATGGTGAATTCAGCCATTTCTCCGGCACCTGGAGACCCTTCCCGATGAGCACTTCGCTGGACCGCGGCCTGCAGGTTCTCGAACACCTGGCGGCGCATCCCGAGGGACTGCCGCTGTCGTTGATCGCCGACGCGATCGACTGCCCGAAGAGCGCCTGCCATCGCCTGCTCAGCGACCTCAATGCGCGCGGCTACGTGAAGCAGGTGCGCAGCCAGGGCGACTACGTGATGACCACCAAAGTGGCGGCCCTGGGGCTCGGCTTCCTGAGCGGCTCGGGGATCGTCGACATCGCGCAGCCGCTGATCGAGCGACTGGCGGAGAGTTCGGGCGAGCTGGCCCGGTTGTCGGTGGTCGACGAGGACCGGCTGACCTGGGTGGCCAAGTCCGAAGGCGGCCGGCGCGGCTTCCGCTACGACCCCGACATGGGGCGCGACGCCTGGCTGTCCTGCACCTCCTCCGGCCATGCCTGGCTGCAGACCCTCAGCGACGAACGGGCGGTGGCGCTGGTCTCCAAGCAGGGCTTCGGCGCACCGCGCGACTACGGCCCGAAGGCGCCCACCACGCTGAAGGCGCTGCTCGGCTACCTGCATGCGGCCAGGGTGCGCGGCTACGCGATGATCGACGAGGTCTTCGCGCCGGGCATGGCGGCGGTGGCGGCGCCGGTGCAGCGCGCCGGCCGGCCTGCCATCGGCGTGATCAGCATCGCCGGCCCGCGCCAGCGGCTGACGCCGGCGCGCATCCAGGTGCTGTCGGCGGAGCTGCTCGCGACCACGCGCGAACTGGCGGCTGAGAGCAGCAGTTCGGGATTGTTCTCGCGGCCGCCGCTAGGGAAAGCCTGAGCGCGCCTCTGCACGGCCTGGCGTCAGCGCATATCCGGCGGCTCGGACTACAAGCAATCCTGCAGCGAGCCGACTTGCGGCGCAGACCTGCGCACGCACCATCCCGCCGCCATGTCCGAAATCACATCCGGCCTCGTCCGCCTGCTGCTGGCCTGCGGCATCTGCTGCGCCGCTGCCGCGGTCGAGGCTGCCCAGGTGCATGCGGCGCCGGCGAAGTCGGACGCCGCCGCAGCTGCGCCCACGCCCGAAGCGGGCGGCAAGCCGAAGCTGGACAAGACCGGCCGTCCTCGGGTCGGCAAGGCGTCCTTCTACGCGCCCCACTTCAGCGGCAGGAAGATGGCCAATGGGCGTCACATGGATCCGCAGGGCGACAACGCCGCGAGCAAGACCTTGCCGCTGGGCACCGTGGCGACGGTAACCAATCGCGAGACCGGCCAGAGCGCGGTGGTCACCATCCAGGATCGCGGCCCCTATGTGCCGGGCCGCATCGTCGACCTGTCGCCGTCGACCGCCCGCAAGATCGGCATCAGCGACCAGAAGGGCGTGGCGCCGGTCGAAGTCGCGCCGCTGGCGTTGCCCAAGGCCGATGCCGCCGAAGCGGCACTGCCGCCCGCCCGGCCTACGGCCGGACGTTGAGGAACGCCCGGGCGCGACAACGCCCCATGCGCGAGAGCGCGTGCTCCTACATCGGCCTCGACGGAAGGATCGCTACCCTGGCCTTTTTTGGAGCGCCTCCATGAAAGCCGCTACCCCTCCGGCCGACGCCATCCCCCTGCCGATAGCCCGCCCCACCGAAGCCGAGATACGGGCCGAGGATCTGGAGAACGACGACCTTGGAGCCCAGGATCCGTCGGATCACGAAGAGCGCCAGGCCCGGATCCGGCGCGCCGCCTACGAGGCCGCGGAGCGGCGCGGCTTCGAACCAGGCCACGACGTCGAGGACTGGCTGGCCGCGGAAGCCGAGATCGATCGAAAGCCCAGGCCTTAAAAGCCTTCAATCTGCGCACTAGTGGCAGGTCCTGCCCGCGTTCTGCTGACTAGCGCGTCCACGCTCCGCATTTGTTGTTACATTGTCAGGATATGTAACCAAAATTGGGATTGACAAACATGTCACTCACCCTGACGAAGCAAGAAGATTCCGTCGACCTGCAGCGCCTGCGCAAGGCCCTGGCCGAACTCGACCAGATCCAGGGGAACAGCCCGGAGCGCTCGAAGATCCCTTTCTACGGTCCGACCCTGCTGGCCTCGATGTCGCGCATCGACCAGGAACAGGCGCTGCGCGCCGAGGCTGCCCGCTACGACGAGATGCCCGAGGAGTCCGCCCTGCACTTCTGCATCACCGCGGCGATTTCGCTGCTGGAAGTGAGCCAGGTGATCCTGAACCGGAGCGCCGACCCTTCGCCCCAGGACCGGGAACGCCAATGGAAGACGCTGGTGGCCTACACCAAGACCGCGGGTCGCTCGGCCTACCGCGCCGCATCGATCCTGACAGACCAGCGCGACTATTGAAGATCCGGTGATGTAGGCATTTGCCGACAAGCTTCAGCGCGTGATTCCTACAACGAACGGCCAGTGCGCTGCGATGCTCGGCCCTGGCATTTAGTAACACTTTTCTCCCCATGATCTTGATTTTCCGGGCCGGGCCGTCCTGCGGCTTCGCGCCCCGCGCGATGTGACGATGTGAGTTCGACGACCTGTCCGAACTGCCAGAGCGCCAACCGGTCCGTCGCCGCTTTCTGCGTGAGCTGCCATGCGTCGCTTTCCGGCGCCACGACCATGGCCGTGGCGCTGGCCGATGAAGGGCGCACCGAATTCGCCGATACCGAGCCGGCTTCGCCCGCCTTCGCGGCCACCCGCGTCATCGGCAAGCCCGCCAAACGACGCCCCTTCTCGCACAACGCGCTGCCGGACGGCGCGGGCATCGAGGGCTTCCGCATCGTGCGCACGGTCGGCGAAGGCGGCTTCGGCATCGTCTACCTGGCCTGGGACGCAAGCCTGGAACGCCACGTGGCGATCAAGGAATACATGCCGGCCTCGCTGGCCGTGCGCGGCGACGGGCTGTTCCAGGTCGCGCTGCGCCACGACGGCGATCGCGAGATCTTCGAGGCCGGCTTGCGCAGCTTCGTCAACGAGGCCCGGCTGCTGGCACGCTTCGACCATCCGGCGCTGGTCAAGGTGTTCCGCTTCTGGGAAGCCAACGGCACCGCCTACATGGCGATGCCCTTCTACGAAGGCCCGACGCTTCGGACCGCGCTGGCCACGCTGGGCGCACCGCCGACCGAGGCCCAGCTGCGCGCCTGGCTCGACCCGCTGCTCGATGCGCTGTCGGTGCTGCACGGCGCCCGGTGCTATCACCGCGACATCGCGCCGGACAACATTCTGCTCACCCCCGCCGGCCCGCTGCTGCTCGATTTCGGCGCGGCCCGGCGCGTGATCAACGACCGGGCGCAGGAACTGACGGCCATCCTCAAGCCCGACTTCGCTCCGATCGAGCAATACGGCGGGGTGATGCTGCAGGGGCCGTGGACCGACCTCTACGCGCTGGCCGGCGTCGTGCACTACGCGATCACCGGCCGGCCGCCGGTCGCCTCCGCGGCGCGGGTGGCCGGCGACCCGCTGGAAGCGCTGGCGCTGCGCTGCAAGGGGCGCTTCAGCGCCAGCTTCCTGGCGGCCATCGATGCGGCGCTGGCGATCCGGCCGGAAGACCGGCCGCAGGACGTCGCGCAGTTCCGCGAATGGCTAGACCGGGGCGTGCCGGAGCGCGTCGCGCCGCGGGAGCAGGTTGCGGCCAGGGTCGAAGCGCCAGCGGAGCCGCTCGCCGGCGCCCAACCGCGATCCACGGCGCTGGCCGATGCGCAAGCCGATGCGCGGCCGCACTCGCGTCGGGAGGCGCCATCGGCGCGCACCCGCCATGGCCTGTGGATCGGCCTGCTCGGGTTGGGCCTCGTCGCGTTGCTGGCGGTTGCGATGTCCTGGCTTTCGCGCAGCCCGGAATCCAGGGGGGAGGCGGCGAAGTCGACCGCGCCTTCGCCCACGCCCGCCGAAATCGCGCCATCGGCCGCGGTCCCGCAGGCCGCGCCTGCCGCGGGAGCCATTCCATCCGATCCAGCCGCTGCGCCCGGCGCAACCGTTGCGCCAAGCGCTTCGAATCCGGCGCCCACGGAACTATCGACGCCGGCAGCGCCGATCGCCGGGCGCACGGAGCCCGACCCCGGCGTCCGCCCCGGCGCAGCGCAGGCCCGGCGCAGCACGGCCGCGACCGGCACGAGCAGCAACCGCAGCGCGCGCGCGCCGGAACCGGCACCCGCCGCCGCCGCCACCACCACAGCGCGAAATGCAGGCGCCCGCCCGCCGCGCTGTGAAGAGATCGTCCAGAAGTCGTCGCTGGAGCCCCTGCGCCCCGACGAAGTCGCCTACCTGAAAAGAGAATGCAGATGAGCCTTCGCCCTTCGATGTTCCGGGGCCATTCCCTGTCGGCGCTGCTGGCGCTGGCCGCGCTGGCCCTGGCCGGCTGCGCCACTCCACCGGCGCCGCAGGCCCAGCCCTTCGCCCAGGCGATCGATTCAGCCGCCGATGCACTGGTGCGCGAGGCCCAGGGTCCGGCCTTCCTCGCGCAGCTGAGCACGCGCACGGTGGTGCTCGATCCGAGCCTGGACGCAGCCACCGGCCAGCAGACCGCCGCGACGCAGCAGCTCGACCGGGCGATCAGCGAGCGGGTCGGCCGGCCCGACTCGAAGATCACGGTCCTGCCTTTCCAGTCCGCCAGCCTGTCCAAGGCCCAGAGCCTGCTGGTCGGCACGCTGGCCCGCGCGCCCGAGGGCTGGAAGATCGACTTGGCGATGGTCGACCTGAAGGACGGCAAGGTGCTCGGGCAGGCCTCGGCGCTGTCCACCAGCGCCGGCGTCGACATGACGCCCCTGCCCTACTACCGCGACAGCCCGGTGATGGTCATGGACAAGGTCACGGCCGGCTATGTGCAGAGCGCGCGCACGCCGCGCGGCCAGCCCGCGGACCCGGCCTACCTCGAACGCATCGCCAGCGCCACCGTGATCAACGAGGCGACGGCGCTCTACGACTCGGCGCGCTATCGCGAGGCAATGGGCCAGTACCGCAGCGCACTGGCCATGCCGCAGGGCGAGCAGATCCGCGCGCTCACCGGCGTCTACCTGAGTGCCGTCCGGCTGGGCCAGACCGCCGAAGCCGAACAGGCCTTCGCGCGGCTGGTGGCTTTCGGAATGGCCTCCGGCAACCTGGGCATGAAGTTCCTCTTCAGTCCCGGCAGCACAGATTTCTGGCCGGATCCGAAGATCAGCGGCGCCTACGGCATGTGGCTGCGCCAACTGGCCAGGCAAAGCAGCGGTGCCAAGGTCTGCATGGACATCGTGGGCCACACCAGCCGCACCGGCACCGAGGTGGCGAACGACGCGCTCTCGCTCAAGCGCGCGCTCTACATCCGCCAGCGCCTCGGCAGCGAGGCGCCGGAACTGATGCGCCGCACCCAGGCCCAGGGCATGGGCGCCCGGCAGAACATCGTGGGCAGCGGCACCGACGACGTGGTCGATGCGCCGGATCGCCGTGTTGAGTTCTCGATCGTCGATTGCGCAACGCTCAAGGCCGGCTCCTAGGCCGGTCGCCGGCCGCGCATCAGGGCGGGGTTGCGGGCTTCGCCGAACCCGGCATCGCCGGTGCGGTCGCGGGACTTCCGTTCATCGGCGCGGCGCCGGGCATCGCGCCATCGCTCGACTTCCCAGCCAGCCCATCCGTGCGCGCGGCCCGCTGAGCCTGGGCGGTAGCCGCCGGGCTGGGATGGGCCTGCAGGTCGGAGGCCGACGAAGCCGGACCCCCTGGCGCCTTCTTGAGGATCTCCGCCGGTTGCGCGGCCGGCGATGCTGCGCTCGGCGCCGCCGGAGCATCGCTCTGCTGAGCCCACGCCGCTGCGGCCAGCAGGCCGAGGCCGGCGATGGCCGCGCGGGCGATGCGCAGCAAACGGGATGAAGCCTGGATCCGACTTGCCATGATGAGCTGGCCCGGTTGTTGGATACAGCCACCCTGGCGTGCGTTGCGGCGGCAGCGCGTGCGCGCAGGGCGTGGCTGTGCGTAGGCCGGCGCTGAATGACGCATCGCATGACGCGAAGGGCCGCATCGTCTCCCGAGCCAGCGCCGCGAGCGGGCAGCGCCATGCTAGATTCGCTCAGCGCCATTGCTGCCCTCTTCCAGTTCACGTAGGCCCATGCGACGGAATACGCTCGACTCCCCGCAGTCCCTGCTGTTTTCACCCGACACCGCGTACGGCGAGCCGACGCCGGCGCAAGCGCTTCGATTCGCCTTCGAAGCCTGGCTCGCCGACCAGCAGGCGCTCGGATCGCTGCGCCAGCCTTCCTCCATCCAGGTCTATCGCGACATGTGGGGCGGCTTCATGGCCTGGTGCCTGGGCTGCTCGCCGCCGGTGACGCTGGCCTCGCTCGACACCCAGGACCTGAAGACCTTCCAGGGCGCGCGCTTCGGCATGAAGAGCCCGGACCAGTCCCTCTCGCCGCGCCACGCGCTGCGCCTGCTGCGGCTGATCGACCGGGTGCTGCGCCACCATGCGGCGCGCACCGGCGAAGCGCTCAACACCGCCGCCGCCGACTGGATCGCGGCCCAGCCCCGGATCCGCTATGCCGAGGCGGCCGAGGCCGATCCGCTGCCCGAATTCCTGTCGGCCGCCGAAGCGCGCCACCTGATCGGCTTCCTGTCGAGCGCGCGCCCGAGAAATTCGGCCGGGCGCGATGCGCAGCAGGCCTTCAGCTGGCAGCAGATCCGCAACTGCACCTCGGTCGCGCTGCAGCTCGGCAGCGGCCTGACGCCGGCCGACGTCCGCGCGCTGTCGCTGCAATCGGTGACCATCCAGGGCGGCAAGGTGCGCGACCGGCCATGGAAGCTGGCGGTGCCCGGCAACGGCAACTCGCCCGCGCACGAGGCGCCCATCGCGCCCTGGGCCGGCGATCTGCTGCAGCACTGGCTGCAGGTGCGGGCCGAGGCCGGCATCGCCGGCGGCTACCTGTTCCCGTCGACCCGCACCGGCAAGCCCTGGAGCCGCGATTCGCAATACAAGGTGGCGCGCCAGGTGCTCGAAGAGGCAGGCCTCGAAAGCGGCGATGGCGGATCGTTCCGCCTGCGCCACACCTTCGCGCTGCGCCAGTTGCGCCGCGGTACCGCCTCCGACCAGGTCGCCGCATGGCTCGGTGTCGAGCCTGAAGCCATGGGCAAGTACGCGCGCGTGGTGGTGGCGCCGGCCGACGTGGTCTGAAACGGATCGGCAGCGCGGCGCCGAGCGGCTACCAGCGCGCGCCGAACTGGCGGCGCAAATCCTCGATGCTCGCGTCGTCCAGCGGCACGGGGTCGGCGGCGGCGCTGGCGCCATTGGCCGTCCGCGTCAGCAGCCACAAGCGCGCGGTTTCTTCCAGTTCCTCGAGCACCGCCATCGCGGCCGCCGGCGATTCGTGCCAGCAATTGGGCCCCAGCCGTTCGAGCATCACCGCGCGGATCGGCGTTCCCTGCGCGCCGTAGCGGGCGATCGTTGCTTCCACCAGGTCGGCTGCCTCGGGCGAGCCCGGACGCCGGTAGTCGATCAGCGGCACATGCCCGACCTTCATCACGAAGTAGGGCGTCAGCGCCGGCAGCAACTCGGCACCGGACGGCCGCAGGCTCAGCGCCACGCAATGGGTGCTGTGGGTGTGGATGACGCAGCGCGTGCCGGCATCGAAGGCGCGGGCCGCCGCGTAGATGCGCGCATGCAGCGCCATGGTCTTGCTGGCGCGGTCGCCGTCGACCTGGCGCAGGCCGGCATCGAGCCGGGCCAGGCGCGCCGGATCGAGGAACCCCAGGCAGGCATCGGTCGGCGTGATCAGGAAGCCGTCGTCGAGGCGCACGCTGATGTTGCCGGCGGTGGCATGCACGTAGCCGCGCTCGAACAGGCTGCGTCCGACGCGGCAGATCTCTTCCCGCGCGTGGGCTTCGTTGTTCATACGAGTTCCGCGAAGGCCTTGCTGAAGAAATCGACGCTGCCGAAGTTGCCCGATTTCAGCGCGATGTGCAGGCCGGCGCCGCCGGCTGCGTCGGCCGCCGCATGGCACCAGGGCACGCCGGGATCGATCTGCGCGCCGATCTGCAGCTGCGCGATGCCCAGGGCCTGCACGCAGGCGCCCGAGGTCTCTCCGCCGGCCACCACCAGTTGGCGCACGCCCCGCTCGACCAGGCCGCGCGCGATCGCCGCCACCGTGCGCTCGACCATCGCGCCGGCTGCCTCGGTACCGAGGCGCTGCTGCACCGCCTTCACCGCGGCCGGATCGGCGGTCGAATAGACCAGCACCGGTCCGTCGGCCAGCAGCGGCGCCGCCCAGGCCAGGGCCGCCGCGACCACATCGGTGCCGCCGGCGATCTGCAGCGGATCGATGGCCAGGGCCGGCCGTCCCTTGGCGATGAAGTCGGCCACCTGCGCGTTGGTCGCGACCGAGCAGCTTCCCGACACCACCGCGCGCAGGCCCGCGGCCGGCGGCAGCACGCTCGCCGACGATGAAGGCGCGATGCCGAAGTTGCCCGGCAGGCCGATCGCCACGCCCGAGCCGGCCGTGACCAGCGGCATGCCGGCGAGCGCAGGCCCCAGGCGCAGCAGGTCGTCGTTGGAAATCGCATCGACGATGGCGATGCCGATGCCTTGGACGCGCAGCGCGGCGATGCGCTCGGTGATCGCGGCCGCGCCCCGCCCGACGGTGGCGTAGTCGATCAGGCCGACCCGGTGCTTGCGTGTCTGCGCCTGCAGCACGCGCACCAGGTTCGGATCGGTCATCGGGGTCAGCGGATGGTCCTGCATGCCGCTCTCGTCGAGCAGGCCGTCGCCGGCGAAGAGGTAGCCCTTGAAGACGGTTCGCTTGTTGTCCGGGAAGGCCGGCGTGGCAATGGTGAAGTCGCAGGCCAGTGCGTCCATCAGCGCTTCGGTCACCGGCCCGATATTGCCCTCGGCGGTGCTGTCGAAGGTGGAGCAGTACTTGAAGTAGATCTGCCGCGCGCCCTGCGCCTCCAGCCAGCGCAGCGCGTCCAGCGACTGCGCCACCGCGTCCGCCGGGGCGATGGTGCGCGACTTCAGCGCCACCACCACCGCATCGACCTCGCTCGCCAGCGGGGCCTGCGGCACGCCGATGGTCTGCACCACCCGCATGCCGGCACGCACCAGGTTGTTGGCGAGATCGGTCGCGCCGGTGAAGTCATCGGCGATGCAGCCGAGCAATAGCGGTCGGGATGAAGTGGTCATCGTTGGGCCTGGAATGTCGGCTCGCAGTGTGCCGCAATCCGGATCGGGCCGGTCGCCGGGCGCGGCTGCCGCGCCGCGCTGCCCGGCGCGATTCGGGAAGCCGTCCCACACACGGCGGCGGCGGCGGTTTCTACACTCGCAGCGCGGGCTGCGCGGTGCCCGACACCGAAGGGAGAGCGGCGCGGCGCCGTTTTCGATATTCAGGACAAGATCAATGACCAGATGGTTGGCAGGCGCGCTGCTGGCGGCCTGCGGATTGACATTGGGCGGCTGCAGCTCGCTCGTCTCCGAGACGGCATCGGCCGGTGCCGGTATCGCCAGCGGCTCGCTGGCAGGCGCGGTCACCAACAATGCCGGCGTGGCAGCCGGCATCGGCATCGGGGTGCAGGCCGGGACGCGCGCCGGCGTGCAGTACGCGCAGCGCCGCATCCACGGCCAGGCCCAGCAGCAGATCGCCGACGCAGCCGGTCCGCTCAAGGTCGGGCAGGTCAGGAGCTGGAACACGGTGCTGTCGGTGCCGCTGGAATCGAGCGAAGCCGGCAAGGTCACGGTGAGCCGCGTCATCAGCACCGGCGAACTGGACTGCAAGGAGATCGTGGTGTCGGTGGAGCGAAGCGGCCGAGAGACGCTGGCGGTCAGCGAGTTCTACGTCGCCTCCATCTGCCGCAGCGGCAGCCAGTGGGCCTGGGCCTCGGCCGAGCCGGCCACGCCGCGCTGGGGCGCGCTGCAATGAAGCGGGACGGCCCCAGGGCGCCGCTGGCCGCCGCGCTGCTGGTGCTGTCCCTCGTTGCTGCCTGCCTGTGCGGCTGCCGGTCGATCGCCGGACTTTCGGGCGCGGCCGCCGGGGTCAGCTCCGGCTCGGCGGTCGGGCCTGCCGCCGGCGTGGCCATCGGGATCGCGGTCGAAGCCGGCGTGGACGCATCGATGAAGGAAGTCCAGCGCCGCTGGAGCCAGGAGGACCAGACCCGCATGGCAACGATGGTGGGTGCCATGGCCATCGGCGAAAGCCGGGCCTGGCAGTCGCGGCACTTCCTGACCATCGGCGACGAACAGGGCCATGTCACCCTGGTGCGCGACTTCGATTCGGCGTTGGCGCGCTGCAGGGAAGCGGTCTTCTCGGTCGAAAACCCCAAGGAGACGCCGGCGGGCGCCCCGCCGCCGCTTTTCGTCACCACTGTCTGCAAGGGCACGGATGGCTGGCGCTGGGCCGCGGCCGAGCCGGCAGTGGGCCGCTGGGGCGCATTGCAGTGAACAGGGGTTCGGGCGGCCACCGATCCGCTCGCCGGCCAGCCAGGGCGGCGGTGTCGTCGACAATGCATGCTGGCCGGCCATGGAATCCACCCGGCTTTGGACGAAAATCAGGGCCAAGCCCGGTCCTGTCCCCTTGAACCTTTTCGCCTGGATTCGATCCCCCTTGCGCGATCGAATTCGATTCGCATCCGCCCGAACAATCGCTAGCACCCCTACCCGCATGCATACCCAGCGCCTTTCCGCCCTCACCGTTGCCTTCGCGATCGCCGCGGGCAGCCTCGCACCGTACTCCGCCGCCGTCGCGGCCTCCAACCATCCCGCCAAGCCGGCAGCACACAAGAAGGCGGCAGCAGCCGCGCCCGCGACCGCCGCAACGGCCGCGGCCGCAGCCACGCAGGCCGCCAACCCCGGCGGCCCGCCGGCGCTTCCGGCCAAGGCCTGGCTGCTGATGGACTACGACTCCGGCCAGATCCTCGCCTCGGACAATGCCGACGAGGCGCTGCCGCCGGCATCGCTGACCAAGATGATGACCAGCTTCCTGGTCGAGCAGGCCCTGCGCTCGGGCAAGCTCAAGAAGGACGACCTTGTCTCGGTCAGCCAGAACGCCTGGTGCCGCGGCTCCAGCACCGAGTCGTGCATGTACCTGCCGCTCAACAGCCAGGCCACCGTGATCGACATCCTGCGCGGCATCATCATCCAGTCGGGCAACGACGCATCCAAGGCCATCGCCGAGCACATGGCCGGCACGGAAGAAAACTTCGCCAAGCTGATGAACGCCGAAGCCCAGCGCCTCGGCATGACGCACACGCATTTCGTGAACGCGACCGGGCTGCCCGACCCCGATCACAAGTCCTCGGCGCGCGACCTCGCGATCCTGGCGCGCACCATCATCCGCGACAGCGCCGACTTCTATCCGATCTACGCCGAACGCGAGTTCAAGTTCAACAACATCAAGCAGGGCAACCGCAACGCCCTGCTCTATACCGATCCCACCGTCGACGGCCTGAAGACCGGCCATACGCAGGAAGCCGGCTACTGCCTCGTCACTTCGTCCAAGCGCAACGGCATGCGCCTGATCACGGTGATCCTCAACACCAACAGCGCGCAGGCACGCGCCGACGAGACGCGCACGCTGCTCGGCTGGGGCTTCAGCAGCTTCGAGAAGGCCACCCCGATCCAGCCGGACACGGTCGTGGCGCCGGCCAAGGTCGCATTCGGCAAGGCCGACACGGTCCCGGCGGTGCTCGGCGCGCCCTGGTCGGTGACGGTGCCGCGCGGCGACAAGGTGCAGACCGCGGTGCAGATCAAGCCCGACCTCGAATCACCGGTGAAGAAGGGCGAGGCGATCGGCAAGGTCGTCGCCAGCTCCAACGGCAAGCCGATCGGCGAGACCACGCTGGTCGCACAGGCTGACGTCGAGCGCGCGGGCTTCATGCTGCGCTCGTGGCA
>Ga0265327_10000193_pt1 | contig 129367 bp, 129 predicted proteins | sample 41621metaG_FD_202089 | JGI IMG/M metagenome (GOLD analysis project Ga0265327, IMG submission 202089) | Rhizosphere microbial communities from Carex aquatilis grown in University of Washington, Seatle, WA, United States - 4-16-21 metaG | ecosystem: Host-associated > Plants > Roots >... | reverse complement strand
TAACTATAGAATCTACAACAATCTTTGTTTGAATGGTGGAATAAAATTGCGTGAAGGTGTAAACCGTGTTGTGGAAAATAATATCATGATCAATAACACATTTCATCCGCATGTTTGGTTTAAAAACAGTAACGATATATTCCGCCACAACATTGTTTTGACCGGTTACCTGCCCATCCGTATTCCCGTTTGGGGCAAAGAAACGGATTACAATGTATTTCCTGATTCGACTTCGCTCAAAGCCGCACAAAACAGAGGAACCGACAAACACTCAGTTTATGCGAAGATGTTTTTTGTAAATCCGCAGAAAGGAGATTTTCGTTTGAAAGATGGCTCAGTAGCCTTTTCAGTTGGGTTTAAAAATTTTGCAATGGATAGTTTTGGAGTTGTTTCAGGCAAATTAAAAGCTATGGCAAAAAAAGTAATGTTGCCAGATGTATTATCAATTAACGGAGAGGAGAAAGAAGCGGTAATAAACTTTGCAGGAGCAAAAGTAAAAAACCTTACTACGCCTGGCGAACAATCGGCAACCGGGATGAACGCTATAAGGGGTGTATTAGTTGTAGAAGTGAAACCCGGTTCTGTTGCAGCCAAGTTTTTGCAGTTAAACGATGTGATCCTAAAATATAACTCCAGCCAAGTAAATAATTTACATGACTTAGCCGAAGCTCAAATTGCTGTGAATAGTGCTGGCACCGAAGTTGTAATTTTTAGAAATCAAAAGGAAATAAAAATGAAAATAAAATAGATGAAAGTAAGTAAAAAAGATAGCATAAAAAGATCTGGCATTTTAAAAATGTTTGGTTTCGGCGTACTGCTTTTGGGAACATTCCTGACCAATAGTGTATTCGCCCAGCTTCCAACTGCAGTCGAAATTGCAGGTAAGATGAAAGTGGGGTGGAATTTAGGCAATTCGCTGGATGCAACTTGTGGAGAAACTGTCTGGGGCGGACCTGTAACAACACAACAATTAATTGATTCAGTAAAAGCCGCCGGTTTCACTTCTGTACGTATTCCCTGCGCATGGTTTTGTCATTCTGATACGGTGAATAGCGTGATTGATAAAGATTGGATGAATCGTGTACAACAAGTGGTGGATTATTGTATGAATGATGGTTTGTTTGTTGTTTTAAATATGCACTGGGATAAAGGATGGCTAGAAAACAGGGTGAATAAATTAAACCAGGAAAAAGTAAATGAAAGATTAAAAAAATTCTGGACACAGATAGCCAATCAATTTAAAAATTATGATGAACATTTATTGTTTGCAGGAGCAAACGAGCCAGATGTGAAAGATAGTATTGGCATGTCTGTTTTACTTTCTTATTATCAAACTTTTATTAATGCTGTACGTGCTACCGGCGGCAACAACAGTTCAAGAACGCTTATCATCCAGGGGCCATCAACAGATATTGACAACACCAATAAATTGATGAATGACCTACCAAAAGATAATATTAAAAACAGGCTCATGGTAGAGGTGCATTATTATTCACCCTACCAATTTTGTTTGATGAATGAAGATGCCAGTTGGGGTAAAAGATTTTTTTATTGGGGCAAAGATTATCATTCCAAAACAGATACGGCTTACAATGCTACATGGGGCGAGGAAAGTACAATAGAAGAAAAGTTGGGGTTGATGAAGCAAAAATTTGCAGATAAAGGCGTGCCCATAATTATCGGCGAGTTTGGAGCGTATAGACGAAAATTAAAATCACCATCAGATCAAAAACTGCATAATGCATCAGTAGCATATTTTCAGGAATATTTTGTAAGGTCAGCCGTCAGCAAGGGGTTTATTCCTTTTTACTGGGATATAAATATGGGCTTATTTGACAGGAGCAAAGGCAAGATCAGGGATAACGAAATTTTAAAAGCAATTATGAAGGGAGTAAATGAAAAATAGTTTTATGAAACACTTAATTAAGTTAGTAGCAGTACTCTTTATTTTTTCGCAAGCCAAAGGGCAAGATGCACCACAGTTTTTTCCAAAAGAAAATTTAATCACTACAGGTATTTATTATTATCCCGAACACTGGAGCGAAAACCAATGGGAACGGGATATTAAGAAAATTTCGGAGATGGGCTTTGAGTTTGTGCATATTGCTGAATTTGCCTGGTTTAAAATGGAACCAGTGGAAGGGAAGTATGATTTTTTGTGGCTTGACAAAGTTGTAAATCTCTGCGAAAAATACCATTTAAAAATAGTGATGTGTACTCCTTCGGCTACAACGCCAACATGGATGCGTATCAATTTTCCTGAGACCTTTATTATGTATGGCAATTACATCCGGGCAGAGAATGGTACAAGGGGATTAGGTTCTATAGTAAACATGAAGTACAGAACGTTTGTAAAAAATATTGTAACAGAAATGGCTAAACGCTATGGCCAAAATAAAAACGTAACTGGATGGCAATTGGATAACGAACCACCGGCTTTTGCCGATTACAGCCCTTCATCACAGGAAGCTTTTAGGCAGTGGTTAAAAAAGAAATATAAAACCATTGATGCTTTGAATACTGCCTGGGGTACTGCATTCTGGTGCCAGTGGTTTAATAATTTTGAACAGGTTATTATTCCCAACACAACCTTAGTAAATTGGTGGGGAAATAATCCACATGCAGTGCTTGATTTTAAAAGATACTGTGCCGATGCACAAGCAGAGTTCCTCGATTTTCAGGCAAGCATTTTAAGGAAACAAATTTTACCCATTCAATATATTACCACTAATTATACGGCAGTGTGTACAGGTGCTGATGCCCGCCGTACAAAAAAATTAGACTTAGCTACTTATACTGCTTATCCCAACGGCGGTAGCAGTAATTTGGGAGAGCAAGGTTTTAGATTGGGTGATTATAAAGCTGTATTATTTGCAAGCGAATTTTACAAATCTGTAGGAGGTGTTACAGGTGTTATGGAAATGCAAATAGGGCCTGTAGGTTGGGGTACTTACAACTCTCAATTATTGCCCGGCACATTGCGTATGTGGCTTTATCACAACTTTGGTGCAGGAGCACAATTAGCATGCTCTTATCGTTTTAGACAACCATTGTTTGGCGCAGAGCAAAATGAAGTATCTATCATTAAAACAGATGGTGTTACGCCATCGCAGGGCGGTGAAGAATATGCTCAGTTTAATAAAGAAGTACAGGAACTTAGAAAGCAATATCAACCCGATGCAATAATGCCTGAAAAACTTTCCTCAAAATCAACAGCAATACTTTGGAATTTGGAAAATTATTGGAGCATTGACCGACAAAAAATAACCCAGCAATGGGATACATGGAATTACCCGGTAAAATTTTTGGAAATAACAAAATCATTAGGCGCACCAACCAATGTGATAGCCGAGACCGATGATTTTTCAAAATATAAATTTTTGATAGTTCCCGCTTATGATTTAGTGGATTCGGCATTGGTAAAAAAATGGGAAACTTATGTAGCCAATGGCGGCAATTTAATTGTTACCTGCCGTACCGCTACCAAAGATCGTGATGGGCATTATTGGGAAGCAGCAATAGCAGCACCTATTTCAACACTTATTGGTGCTACAATTAATGTTAGTGATAAACTACCCGGTAATGGTAATGGGGACATTGTGATGAAATCAAATCATTATCGTTGGAATAACTGGGGCGATTTATTGATACCTGGTAAAAACACAGAAATAATTGCTACTTACGATAATCAATTTTACAAAGGCACAGCAGCCGTTGTAAAAAATAGTATTGGTAAAGGCACCGTAACCTACATTGGTGTGGACACCGATGATGGAAAATTAGAAAAAGATATTGTCAGGGAGATGTACACCAATACTGGAGCAGCTACAGATGATTTTCCCCCGGGGGTTTTTGTGTATTGGCGGGATGGTTTTTATATAGCGGTAAATTATTCTTCCAATAATTATGAAATGAATTTATCACCATCAACAAAAATATTAATTGGAGAAAAAATTTTAAAACCTGCAGGTGTACTAGTTTGGAGTGAAGGTAATTACCAATGAATAATTAAATCTCAATAATAATTTCTAAATTTTTTACTTATTAAATAAACACATGAAACGAATATTTTTAATTGTTGTTTTTTTTCAAATAATTGTCTCGGCAAAAGCACAACGAACAATAAATATTGATTACAACAAAAAATCCGGCCAACTCAACACCATGTTTAAAACCTGTGTAGGTGCAGGTCGTGCCAATGAAGGATTGCGTGCCGACTGGCAACAACAGTTGGCTTACGTAAAAAAATACTGCGACTTTAAGTATATCCGTATGCATGGTTTACTAACCGACGATATGGCCGTGTATACAACAGATAGTAAAGGCAACCCACAGTATAATTATATGTATGTAGATGCGCTGATAGATTTTTTGCAAAGCATAGGCATGAAGCCTTTTGTTGAACTGGGTTTTATGCCCAATGCGCTGGCAAGTGGTAAAGAAACTATTTTTTGGTGGAAGGGAAATGTTACGCCGCCAAAAGATTATTACAAGTGGGGCGACTTAGTTAAAAACCTTGCACAACATTTTACAGAACGTTATGGGGCCGAAGAAGTAAAGACCTGGTACTTTGAGGTGTGGAATGAACCCAACCTTAGGCCCGGTTTTTGGACGGGCACACAAGCTGATTATTTTAAGTTATATAAATATGCAGCCGAAGCTGTCAAAAGCGTAAATAAAAATTATAGGGTAGGCGGTCCCGCTACTGCCGGTGCTGCATGGGAAACTGACATGATTGATTTCTGTGAAAAAAATAATGTGCCTGTTGATTTTGTCAGTACACATTCTTACGGAGTAAATCAAGGTTTTTTGGATGAGTTTGGACACGGTGGAACTGTACTGAGCAGAGATAGTATGGCATTAAGCGGCGATGTGTTGCAATCAAGAAAAGAAATTGCCATGTCAAAGAAACCCAACCTGGAATTGCATTATACCGAATGGAGTTCTTCTTACACACCTGCCGACCCATTACACGATAGCTACCACGAAGCAGCTTATATTTTAGAAAAATTAAAGCAAGTTGGCAATGCTGCCAACTCCATGTCCTATTGGGTTTTTACAGATATTTTTGAAGAGCCAGGTCCACGCTACACGCCTTTTCATGGTGGCTTTGGATTGCTCACTATTCAGGGCATTAACAAACCAGCTTTTTATGCCTATCAATTCTTAAATAAGTTGGGTAATACAGAATTGGCGAATGAAGATGTACGCTCCTGGGCTACAAAAAATGCCCATGGCGATTTGCAATTATTATTGTGGGATTTTACATACACGCTGCCCGATTCAACAAACAATCAAAACTATTATATTAAAGATTTACCGGCAAAAGCAAAAGGAAAAATAAAAATCAATTTAACAAGTATTCCAGCCGGGAAATATAAAATGGAAATTTATAAAGTAGGTTATCGTGAAAATGATGCTTATACAAGCTATCTGGACATGGGTAAACCTGTTCAGCTAAATAAAGAGCAGGTTGAAAAGTTGAAAAGTAAAAACAATGGAGCACCCGTGGTTACAGAAATTATTTCTATCAAAAACAATTTTGTAAAAGAAATAGAAATGAGAGAAAATGATGTTTATCTGGTGAATTTAATAAAGCAATAATCTGAAAATTTAAAAAAAAATGAGTAGAAAAAATATCGTATTAGTTACATTTATATTTTTTTTAACCGGCATTATTAATGCGCAAAATTCAGGTGTATTGAATAGTGCACAGGAGAAAAAAAATCAGGCTTTAATAAAGAAAATGACCCTTCAGGAAAAGGTTAGTTTGCTTCACGCCAATTCAAAATTTTACGTACCAGGTATTAAACGATTAGGTATACCCGAATTGGCATTGAGTGATGGACCGCATGGCGTACGTGCCGAAATAAACCGGGATAACTGGGCTTATTCAGGATGGACAAATGATTCTTCTACTTGTTTTCCTCCAGGCACAGCATTGGCTGCAACATGGAATCCCAAACTTGCTTATCAACGTGGACTTGTATTAGGTGAAGAAGCCCGCTTTCGCAAAAAAGATATCTTGCTGGGGCCGGGTATTAATATTATCCGGTCGCCATTGTGCGGAAGAAATTTTGAGTACATGAGCGAAGACCCTGTTCTTATTTCAAAAATGACGGTAGCCTATATCAAAGCATTACAATCGAAAGATGTGGCCGCAAGTGTAAAGCATTGGCTTGCCAATAACCAGGAAGAAAACAGGGGATCCGTAAATGTAAGTATGAGTGAACGTTGCCTCCGTGAAATTTATTTGCCTGGATTTAAAGCGGCTGTTATGGAAGGCGGTGCCTTAACCGTAATGGCGGCATACAACAAATTCCGTGGCGATTGGTGTGCTGAAAATGAATATTTAAACAGGCAAATTTTAAGAAATGAATTTGGCTTTAAAGGTGTGTTGATGACTGATTGGAGTGCTGCACATTCAACCATAAAATCTGCAATTACAGGGCTCGACCTTGAAATGGGAACCGACATAAAAGATTATAACGATTGGTACTTTGCTAATCCTTTAATTAAAGCTGTTGAAGAAGGGAAAGTGCCAATGGCAGTAGTAGATGAAAAGGTAGCCAATGTGTTACGTATAATGACGAATACAAAAATGTTTTATGAGGCAAATCGTGAAAAAGGAAAAATGAATACACCCGAACATCAACGTGCTGCTTACAACGATGCTGCTGAAGCGGCAGTGTTATTGGAAAATAAAGGGAATGTACTTCCACTCAATTTCAATAAAATAAAATCAATTGCAGTTATTGGGGATAATGCTACCCGCAAGCATTGTGGTGGTGGGCTTAGTTCAGAAATAAAAACTTTGTACGAAATAACTCCGCTGGATGCTATCCAGAATAAGTTTGGAGCTGTTGTAAAAATAAATTTTGCACAGGGGTATGAAAAACAATCCAGCTTTAAAGAAGGCAGCAACACCGGTCAACACAGTGCTGATACTGTTAATTGGAAAATGGTGAACGAAGCGGTGGCTGCTGCAAAAAATTCGGAAGTGGCTGTAATATTTTGCGGATTAAATCATGATTTTGATACAGAGTCATCCGATAAAAAGGATATGAAATTACCCTACGGACAAGTGACACTCATCAGCGAAGTGGCGAAAGTAAATCCAAATACTATAGTAGTAATTATTGCAGGTTCCCCGGTGGAGTTAGGCGGTATTGTGTATCGTGTTCCCGCTATTTTATGGTCTTGGTATGGTGGTATGGAAGCGGGCAATGCAGTTGCCGATTTGCTGAGTGGAAAAGTAAACCCTTCAGGCAAACTGCCTTTCACTATTCCTGTTTCGCTGGAACAATCGCCTGCTCATGCTTTGGGTAATTTTCCAGGACGAAATCTTGAGGTGAATTATGAAGAAGATATTTTGGTAGGCTATCGATGGTTCGATACAAAAATGATAACACCCCAATTTGCTTTTGGCTACGGACTTTCCTATACAACCTTTGAAGCAGGTAATCTTGCAACCAATAAAAATGTGTTTGGTAAAAATGATAGCATCAAGGTAACATTCGATATTAAAAACAAGGGAGATAAATTTGGTGCCGAAGTGGCACAATTGTACGTTACCCAGGTAAAAAGTTCGGTGCTTCGTCCCGCCAAGGAATTAAAAGCATTTGAAAAAGTTTTTCTTCAACCGGGCGAATCAAAAACGGTGGAGATGAATCTGAAAGTTTCTGATTTTGCTTTTTATGATGAAGCAAAAAAAGGCTGGAATATAGAAGCTGGTGATTTTGTTTTGCAACTGGGTAATTCATCAAATAACATTTTACAAAAAGTAAAAATTACGATTCAATAAGTATTTTAAAAAAGTTGCGTATGAATAGATAGAAAATATATCTGCTACTTTAGAATTTACTAAAACACTCAAAATAATATTAAATGAAAATTACATTTGCCATAGTATTTTTTTGCATCAATAGTTTTTTTGCCGTTGCACAACAATTGTATGTTGGTACAAACTATCATCCACATGATGATAAAAATATCGAAAAAATAAAATACGATATTCAGTTAATGAAAGCTGCGGGATTTAAAGTTGTGCGTATGGGGCATTTAGCGTGGGACAGCTACGAACCTTCGGAAGGTAAATTTGATTTTGCCTGGTTTGATAAGGTGATGGATTTGATGAATGATGCAGGAATAAAGGTTATACTTGATATAGCACTTCACCCGGTACCAATCTGGTTACACAAAAAATTCCCATCCATTGATGTGGTGGATGCAAGTGGTAAAAAGCTTTATCCCAATCATCGTTATATGGATGATGTTGGCGACCCCAATTATCAAAAATATGCTTTACGTTATGCCGATTCTTTATCAAAACATTACAATAACCATCCGGCTTTAACAGCTTTTGGAATAGATAATGAATCAGGAGATGGGCCAATTTCATATTCCGAAACGGTGAAGCAACGTTTTATTATTTGGCTAAAGAAAAAATATTCAACTGTAGGAAAGCTAAACTCTGCATGGGCTACACAGCGTTGGAGCAGAAGAATAAATGCATTTGATGAAATAGGTTTGCCGCAATCGGGGTATGTTTCTGGCGCACCAGAACGGATGTTGGATTTTCGCAGGTTTATTTCTGATGAGATAAATAATTTGTTACTAAAAGTATTGGATAAAGTACACGCAAACGCTCCTAAAGCGTTAACTAACACCAACTCCTGGTTTTTTAGTGGTATGAAATATTTTGATGGATCGGAAGTTGCCTACTCAGGAAAAATGAAACGGCAAGGAGAAGGTTTTTATCCCGGGAACTCACTAACAACCAACTGGGGAGTCATGAATTCATTATTTGGTATTTCACGGATTCAGTTCGAGAGTAAAGAACCATTTTGGTGCAATGAATTTACTACAATGACTGCAGTACCAAATTCAATTCGTAAATCAGCTTATGCTACGTTATTTTATGGCAATCAAATGGTTTGCGGGTGGACATGGCAAAGTATGCATGCAGGCGAAGAACAATATTTAGAGGGGATGATGGACTGGGATGGAATAACCAATAGAAAATATGAGGAGTATAAAAAAATTGCTACCGAATTTAAAAAAATAGAAAAATACTTTCCGTACAAACCGATGCCACAAGTGGGTATGGCATTTTCTTTTCCAAGCGTGATTGCAGGAGGGGAGTTTACCGAAAAGCAAGATGAGCAATTGCAAGTTTGCTGGAATTTATTTTATTGGCGAAATATGGATGCCAATGTGGTTGAAATAAGCAAGAGCGATTTGAAATACAAACTGCTTATTGTTCCTGGTGTTTCGGTGATGGATAAAACAACAGCAGCAAAAATCAGGAACTTTGTCGCAAATGGCGGTAGTGTAATAATGACAGGCAATTCAGCCGTGGTGGATGAAAACGGGCAAGTGTTTAAAACAACAAGACCGGGATTGTTGAGTGATGTTTTTGGAATAAGGGTTGCCAGCTATGAAGAGACAGAATCGCTAAACGAGTTATCGAGAAAATCATTTTCTGCAAGAAAAATGGAAATTGATTATAAAGGAAAAAATATAAACCTGGAGTCTTCTCGTTTTGATATAATTGAACCCCAAGGCGCAGAAATATTGGCAAGCATTACAAGTTTGGACAAAGATTATCCCATCGTAACAGTAAATAATTATGGAAAAGGAAAAGCCATATTTGTTGGACTGGGTGCAAATGAAAAAATATTAAACCCTTTGTTGGATGATTTAATCAATCAACTAAATATTAAAAAAGGGCCTGATGTTCCTTCGGGAATAATGGCAAGGCAAATTGATGAGAAGCATTTCCTGTATTTGAACGTAACGGGCGAGCCAAAAGAAATTCAAATGAATGGAAAATCAAAAAGTATTCTTTTTGACAAAGAGTATAGTGACAACTTCATCATTGCACCTTACGAGCCAGAATTCATTGAGTTGAAATAAGCCAAAAAGTGCAAGAATATAAATACTAACGTGTGTGAAACAATTTATCGTGTCTGGATTGCTGTTATTAACAACAATTTTTGCAGTTGCACAATACCAAACTACTTCTAATACAAAGGGGGATAATTTTTATACCAATCCAATATTTGCTGGCGATTATCCTGACCCGAGTATATTACGGGATGGCGATGATTATTACATGGTGCATTCTTCTTTCGAATCTTATCCTGGTTTGTTAATTTGGCATTCAAAAGATTTAATCAACTGGACACCGGTAAGAAATGCTTTATACAAAAATGTTGGTTCGGTATGGGCGCCCGATTTGGTAAAATATAAAAACAAGTACTACATTTATTTTCCCGCTAACTACGAAATTTATGTGGTAACTGCCGACTCAATTAACGCCAAATGGAGTGAGCCGGTTTCGTTGCATATCAGGAATATCGACCCGGGTCATGTTGCTGACGAAAACGGAAAACGTTATTTGTATTTTGCCAATGGCGGATATGTTCCTTTATCCGATGACGGACTTTCTGTAACAGGAGAAATGAAACATGGTTATGACGGCTGGAAAATACCCCGAGATTGGACTATTGAATGCTTTTGTTTAGAAGGGCCTAAGCTCACTAAACGAGGTGAATATTATTATCTCACAGTTGCCGAAGGCGGCACAGCAGGTCCTGCTACAAGCCATATGGTTATTTCTGCTCGTTCAAAATCTCCTTTTGGCACCTGGGAAAGTTCTCCTTTCAATCCCGTTATTAGAACAAAAAGCAGTGCAGAAAAATGGTGGTCGAAAGGGCATGGAACTATTTTAGAAGGTACAAACGGAAAATGGTGGTTGATATTTCATGCTTATGAAAAAGGATTTCATAATATGGGAAGGCAAACTTTATTGCTGCCAATTGAATGGACAAAAGACGGATGGTATAAAATACCTGATGGTGTAAAGGACCAACAGGCAATTAAAGTACCCCGTTTTATACCTTCACCAAATACCTTTTCACTCAGTGACAGTTTTAAAGAACATCAATTAAAACCTCAATGGAAGTTCTATGGAGAGTATGACAGCAGCAGATTCCACGTGTCTGATAATGGCTTAATGATGGAAGCGAAAGGAAATTCTATTGGTAATTGTTCACCTTTATTATGTATTCCGCCAGGCCATTCCTATTCAGCCGAAGTGGAGTTATTTACGGAAGGGAATGCAACAGGTGGATTAGTGCTCTTTTACAATAGTGTAGCACATTCAGGCATCCTTGCAGATAGCGTGAATATTTTAGCCAATATCCATGGCTGGCAGTTTCAAACAGAAAGGAATGTAATAAAAAATCATGTTTTCCTTCGCTTGAAAAATATCAACAATACGGTTGACATGTATTTCAGCACAAATGGGAAGGACTGGAATAAAATTGAAAATTCATTGGAAATTTCAGGGTTTAACCATAATGCTTTTGGTGGATTTTTAGGTGTTCGTATCGGACTTTGCTCCATCGGAGAAGGGAGTGTTAGGTTTAAAAATTTCAAATGTAAATCATTAAACTAACAAGTTGAATAAAGGATTGCAACAGATAAAAACTAATGAAGAGCATTTTTAGTATTCAGTATTATTAATTTAATTGGATTGCAAAATCGTTTTTTTTTTTATAGCTTGTCGTAATAAAGTATAATTAATTTATCTGATTTTTTTCTGATGTAATATTTAATAACGTTGACAAATTTAATTTTCACTATTAATGCCAAAGGAAATTACTATATATGATATAGCTAAAGTGCTTAATCTTTCAGCAGCTACGGTAAGCAGGGGATTGAAGAAAAAAGGCAGTGTTAATAGTCGAACAACAGAACGAATTTTAGCAAAAGCCGCAGAGTTGGGTTATCGACCTAATAATGTTGCGAGCAATCTTCGTAGTATGAAAACTCAAACTATTGGGGTTATAATACCAAGACTGAATAGTTATTTTATGTCATCTGCTATTGCAGGAATGGAGATTGTTGCTAGTAAGGAAAACTATAAATTGATTATTGCACAGTCTCTTGAAAGTTTTGAAAAGGAAAAAGATAATGTACGTGTTATGTATAACAACCGTGTAGATGGCTTACTAATTTCCCTGGCTTATGACACTAAAAATATTCTCCATCTGCAATCTTTTTTTTCAAAAAAAATTCCGGTTGTTTTCTTTGATCGTTGCTTTGCTTCAGACGAAAACATATCGGTAATAATAGATAATTATAAGGCCGCATATAAGGTTACATCGCATTTATTAGAACAAGGCTGTAAACGAATCATGCACATAGGAGCCAGCATGTTAAGAGATGTATATGCTAACAGGCTAAAAGGGTATAAAGATGCTTTGGAGGAGCATAATATCTCCCCTGACCCGGGCCTTTTATATGTATGTAACCTTACCGAAGAAGCAGGTGTTGAGGCCGCCGAATATATTTTAAGCTTAAAAAAATCGAAAAGGCCTGACGCAGTATTTTCTGCCAATGACACTGCTGCCGTACATTGCATGCTGCGTTTGAAAGAAAATGGCATTAACATACCTGGTGAAATTGCTTTTGCCGGATTTAATAATGATCCCATTAGTAAAGTAATTGTACCCAACCTTACAACTGTTAACTATTCAGGCTACAATATCGGCAAAGAGGCAGCAACTATTATTCTTAATAATATAAAGAAGGAAAATGAAGGCTTTGCAGCCCGAACAATTATATTAGAATCTGAACTTATCATTCGGAACTCATCATTAACGAAGAAATAGAACCTAAATTATATTATGAAAAGTAATGTTCAATAATGCTGTTTAAGCATTATTATTGAGCGCATTTTGAATTCGCTGCTCTATTGCCGCCTGTTTTGCTCCTCAAAGGTAAAGTGCTGAACTTGAAGCACTATCTTAATATTATTTCAGATTGCTCAATATTGGGCCATCCAGAAACAGAAATGAACTTAATGAGGTTAAAAATCAAAAGTGATTAATTGTTAAAATAACCGGTATTTGTGTAAAATTCATCACAATAGTTTATTGGTAGTTTTTAACATTGGTGCTGACTATCTTGTAGGATTGTATTGCTTTTATACAAAGCATTTCAATGTTACTTAACTAATTTTAAAATTGCTTGTAATGAAAAAAATCCTTGTTCTCCCTGTTATTATTTTCTTCGGATTTTCTTCCTGCCAAAAAAAGCTTGGAGCAGAAAACAAAAATAGAAGATGAAGAAAGCCTTGTTCGACAAAATGGGCCGGATCAATCACTACAATGATTTGATTGATCTAAAGGAAAGCTACTGCCATATCTATCATCTTAATAGTATATTCCGCTCTAAAGTTATACAAAATATATTGATCTGTTTTATCCTCATTCTTCATTAAAAATTAAACATAAAAATTAAAAAAATGGGTATCAAATTATTAACCGTTGTACTTGCAATAAGTTTTGGGATCAACACCAGCTTTTCGCAAACAACTCAGCCTGCAATAATCGAGGACTTTAAACCTTCTATATTAAACCAGCCGGGACAGGAATACCCACAGGTAAATTCGCAGGGCTATGTTCGTTTTAAAGTAATTGCACCTTCTGCTGATAGTGTAAGAGTAAGTTTGGGTTTGGGGGGAAGAGGCGGTACTAAACTAAAACAAATGTCAGATACCAGTTGGATGGGCACTACTGAAGGGCCGATGGATGAAGGCTTTCATTATTATAATATAAGAATTGACGGAGGGAAATTTAACGACCCTGGTGCTTTGAATTATTATGGTTCCACCCGTTGGGAAAGTGGTATAGAAATACCAGCTCATGACCAGGATTTCTATGCGCTAAAAGATGTTCCGCATGGAATGGTACAACAAGTACTCTTCTCTTCACCAAGTACCAATACTTCACGTAGGGCTTTCGTGTACACACCACCGGGCTATGGTACGAATTTAAAAAAACGTTATCCCGTTTTATACCTGCAACACGGGTGGGGTGAAGATGAAACTGCTTGGAGCAACCAGGGGCATGCCAATTTAATTATGGACAATATGATTGCAGAAGGAAAGATTGAACCCTTCATTATTGTAATGACTTACGGTATGACCAATGAAATAAAATTTGGCGGAATGAGAAATTTTAAAATTGAACCATTCCAAACAGTGCTGGTAGATGAATTGATCCCTTATGTGGATGCCAACTTCCGCACTATTGCAAAACCCTCGCATCGTGCAATGGCCGGGCTTTCCATGGGTGGTATGGAAACACATACCATTACACTCAACAAACCTGATGTGTTTGCATATTATGCATTGCTTAGCGGAGGTACTTATACACCAGCAGAAATTAAAGATAAGTCCAAGGTTAAACTTATTTTTCTTAGTTGCGGCAGCAAGGAAAGGCCCGACGGAATTAAGAATGCGGCAACGGCTTTAAAGGATGCTGGTTTAAATGCGGTATCATACGTTTCCGAAAATACAGCTCACGAGTTTCTTACCTGGCGGAGAAGCTTACACGAACTGGCGCCATTGCTATTTAAAAATTAAAGTTAAATCGGAGTGGGTTACTGCCATTATTTCAATAAATGAAAATGCATTTGCTGTATTTATTAAGCCTTATGCACCTGAGTGAAAAATATTAAGTAAAAACACTTAATCATCAAACAACTAAACATTAATTCAAGCTGCCAAACATGAAAGGAGGATTTTTTTTATTTGCATTGATAAGCGGCATCACTTTTTTAGCATCTGCCCAGGTAAAACCTGCTGCTATGGGTTTTGATACGGTGCGTAAAGATATCCCACATGGTATTATTGATACCATAACTTATCCGTCAAAAACAGTTGGCGCAACACGAAAGTCATTGATTTATACACCTCCAGGGTTTTCTAAAAACAGAAAATACCCGGTGTTGTATTTATTGCACGGTATTGGTGGTGATGAAAAAGAATGGCTGAATGGCGGCCATCCCCAAGTGATATTAGATAACTTATATGCCGATGGTAAAATTGAACCCATGATTGTGGTGCTGCCCAATGGCAGAGCCATGAAAGATGACAGGGCAACAGGCAATATTATGGCCCCAGATAAAGTACAGGCTTTTGCAACCTTTGAAAAAGATCTATTGAACGACCTTATTCCTTTTATTGAAAAAAAATATCCTGTACTAGCAGATAGGGAACACCGGGCTATTGCAGGTCTTTCAATGGGTGGCGGACAGTCATTGAATTTTGGTTTAGGCAACCTGGATAAGTTTGCATGGATTGGCGGATTCTCATCGGCGCCAAATACTAAAACACCACAGGAACTGGTACCCGATATAAATGCAGCAAAAGAAAAAATAAAACTATTGTGGATGTCCTGCGGGGCCAGTGATGGGCTAATTTCTTTTAGTAAAAGACTGCACGATTATTTAAAAGCGAATGATGTATCACATATATATTTTATTGAACCCGGTGTGCATGATTTTAAAGTATGGAGGAACGGGTTGTTTATGTTTGCTCAATTAATTTTTAAACCAGTTGACCCATCCACGTTTTCGAAATACCCGATTGCTGGCGCACCAGCTGCATCTAATATCCGTAATGCCCCTTATCCGCAAGTAACAACAGATAATCGTGTAATCTTTAATATCAAAGCTCCTGATGCAAAAAAAGTGCAAATTGATCTGGGCAAAAAATACGACCTGGTAAAAGACAATGATGGCTTTTGGAAAATAACTACTGATTCTGTAAGTGAAGGATTTCATTATTATTCTTTGTTGATAGATGGGGTGACCGTGGCGGACCCTGCAAGTGAATCTTTTTATGGAATGGGAAGAATGGCAAGCGGTATTGAAATTCCTTTCAGCGGAGGCGCATATTATGCGCTGCGGAATGTACCTCATGGCGATATCCGCATTAAAAAATATTTTTCAAAAGTTACCAACTCATGGAGACAGTTTTATATCTATACTCCCCCGGCTTACGACTCGGCCATAAATGTAAACTATCCTGTGTTATACATTTTACATGGTGGTGGTGAAGATGAAACTGGTTGGGCAACGCAGGGTAAAACAGATTTAATTCTTGATAATCTTATCGCTGCTGGTAAAGCAAAACCCATGTTAATAGTAATGCCTGATGTTAATATTGGTGCAGGCGGGTTCAATGCCGGCGGCATTGAAAATTCGCTGAAAGTATTTGAAAGAGAGATGAAAGAAGCCATCATCCCGTTCGTTGAAAAAAATTACCGAACACTAATGGAGTCGAATAGCCGTGCAATGGCAGGGTTATCGCTGGGTGGGATGCATACACTTTACACTGGATTTAATAATACTGATAAGTTTGCATATCTCGGCATATTTAGCTCCGGCTGGATAGTTCCTATGATGAACGACATCAGCGATAAACAATATGCTTTCCTGAAAGAGAATGCTACTATGATAAATAACAATTTAAAATCATTATGGATTTCTGAAGGAGGAAAAGAAGATATTGCCTGGAAGAACGGGCAGGTCATGCTTGGAAAACTCGATGAGATGAAAATTAAATATACATACAGTGAATACCCTGGCGGGCATGCGTGGCCGGTATGGAGAAATAACCTGTATAATTTTGCGCAATTGCTCTTTAAATGAAATATAGCACATTCACCCCCATACGATTAATATGTTCTTATTTTAAAATTATCTATTGAAACATCAATTTATGAAACTCCTCCTGACATCTTTATTTTGCGTTTTAAGTTACTTGTCTATAGGGCAAAGCACTAATCAGAATAATCATGAAATTTTTTTAAATAAAGACAGCATTCAATCCACGCTGGATAGAAATACCCAGGTTTTTTATTATTATAAATCCACAGATAAAAGGCCTAAACCTTTAATTGTACAACTCCATTCCTGGAGTTATCCCGCTGATTCGCTTAAGACAATTGATCTTGATCTTATCGCAAAAGATAAAAACTATAATTATGTATTTCCAAATTTTCGTGGTGTAAACAACCATCCAAAAGCTTGCTGCAGTGAATTTGTAATTTCCGACATCGACGAATGTATTGACTGGGCATTAAAAAATATGAATGTCGATAAAAAACAAATTTACATAATTGGATACAGCGGAGGTGGGTATGCAACCTTGTCCATGTACATGAAATCCCGTCATACCATTAAAGCTTTTTCAGCATGGGCATCTATTTCTGACCTGGTGGCCTGGTATGCACAATCTGTTGAAAGAAAAAATAAATATGCAAGGGAGATCATTAGCTGTATCGGAGCTGGCAACAACTTTGATTCGCTAAAAGCTAAAGAACGTTCTCCGCTCGAATGGCTTACTCCGGTTAAAAAAAGAAAAAAAAGCACCTTGCAGATATTCGCAGGTATTCATGATGGACACAACTTTGGTGTTGTTCCTATCTCACAGTCTATAAATTTTTACAACAAAATTATTCATGATTACGGGGAAAAAGATATTTCAAAATATGTGAGTAAAGAAGATGAAAAAGAAATGCTGGATACACAGTCATTCCCCGTATCGGATACTACAAGAAAAATCAACGGTAAGGTGATCTATTATCAGAAAACATCAAAAAATGTTATGCTGATTATTTTTGACGGTGGTCATGATATATTAAGCAAACAGGCAGTAGAATATATAGAACAGAAAAACGAATAATGCGGCTATTGTCTGCCAACAGGCATTGATATAAAGAAAATAAGTAACGGTGTCTATTTTGAATAGAATACTATTTATCGCTCATCGCTAATTTCCCTTGTAACTTTTTGTACAAAATTCGCCAACGGTCTTAAATGGTAGCTTATGTTCATTTTTTTATATTATTTGCTAAAGTATTATAAACTGGCTTCGGCATTATCAAGTCTGCAGGAAAGCATGAAAACGATTTTTTGCTGAGTCGTCACTGCTTAACGAAAACGTGGCAGAGCGAGTATTGACAGGTATGATTTATAATAAGTAATTTTTTTAAACCAAAACGATTGATATGAAAAAAAGGTACACTCCCCTGCATGCGCATGTCTGCGCTTTAGAAAAAAAGCCTCCACCAAATTTTCAGCCTGATAGCGGTAGGTATTTAAATCTAAAATATATTTCAAACTAAAATTATGAAAAAAATAAAAAGGACAGCGTCAAATATTCATAGTGTTTTAGCTATTGTTATACTACTTTTCTTTGCTTTAACTGCAGGCGCAACAAAGAAAAAAGCAATAACAAACAGTAATGTTACCACTAAAACTGTAACAGGTAAAGTAACAAATAATAAAGGCGAAGCACTGACTGGTGTAAGTGTTTCGGAACAGGGCACTTCAAGGGGTGTTGTTACCAATAAGGACGGTAACTATAGTATTATAGTAACCGGGGATAATTCGATATTAGTATTTCAATATGTGGGATACGATAAAAAAACTGAAACGATTGGTACCCGTTCAGTAATAAACGTGGTATTGCAAACCCAGACAAAACAGTTGGAGGAAGTTGTGGTAACTGCTTTGGGCTTAAAAAAGGAATCAAGAAAACTGGGTTACGCAGCCTCTACTGTGAAAGTTGATGAGATCACACAGAACCGCACTACTAACGTGATGAAATCTTTGGAGGGTAAAGTAGCTGGTTTGGAAATTGCTCCTCCCAGTGCGGGTGCAAATGCAAGTAACCGGATTCGTTTACGTGGGCAGTCGGGTTTTAATGGTCAAACCAATTCCCCTTTAATTGTTATTAACGGTCTGCCAATGGATCAAGGGCCACGTAGTGCCGAGGGTGGTGGTCCTGCTACAGACCAGGGGGACAACCTGTCAAACATCAACCAGGATGATATAGAGTCAATGACCGTGCTGAAAGGTGCAACAGCCGCTGCGCTTTACGGTTCAAGGGCTTCCAATGGTGCCATAATAATCACCACCAAAAGCGGCGCTAAAAATTCAAAATTTGGCGTGGAGATCAGCTCCAGCATTGCCGCTGATAAAATATTGGATTTTACCGACTACCAAACCGAATACGGCACCGGCTCTAATGGTGTCCGTCCTTCTTCGCAAGCTCAGGCGCAAGCATTTGGTAACCTGGCATGGGGCGAAAAATATGACGGTGCACTTACTTATCAGTATGATGGCGTTCAAAGACCTTATCTCCCTGATAAAAACCGCATGAAGCAATTTTACAACACCGGACTTTCCTATACAAATACCATCGCAGTTTCCGGTGGTAACGCCTCAACAAGCTACCGCGTTTCTTTTTCAAACCAGGATGTTAAGGGTATTTCCCCTGGTAATACTTACCATAAAAAGATCTTTAACTTAGGGCTCAACAGCAAAATTACTAACAGGCTGACCCTTCAAACGAATATTAACTATACCCACGAGGAAAATAATAATCCTCCACTGGTTGGTGCCCAGGGTATCGGTTTTTCCAGCTTCCTTAACCGTATTCCAATAACGATTGCAATTTCGACGTTGAAAACGAGTGTCCAAAATCCGGACGGCTCCATATTATCAACCAACCCTTTTAATAACCTTTTGACTAACCCGTATTATCTTATCGGGCGAATGTTCGATTACACGAAAAGGGATCGTTTCTTAGGTACAGTTTCCCTTAAATATGATTTCACTAAATGGCTGTATCTACAAGGGCGTGTAAATGCGGACCTCGGGTACAATAACAATGAAGCTAATAATCCAAGTAATTATGCACCTAACGCACCAATCAATAGTGCTACAGGTGGCTGGGCAGGTAGTTACGGTGTTTCCACGGGTTTCAACAAACAGTTCAACAGCGACTTTCTGTTAGGAACTACCCACAAAATTGGCAATTTTACAATAGACGTCAGCGCAGGTGGCAATATGTATACAGTTGACAATAACTTTTCCAGCCAAAGTGTGACAGACTTTGTAGTGCGAGACATTTATAGCATACCAAACGGTATTACCAAAACCCAGAACTACACCGTTAGAAGATCACAGGTAAACTCAATATATGCTTTTGCGGATTTCAGCTATAAAAATTTCCTTTACCTGAATATCACTGATCGTAGCGACTATTTTTCTGTGCTTACGCCACCAAGTTCAATAGTGGCTAATCCGAAAAATTCTTTCAACTATCCATCTGCAAGCGCCAGTTTCATTTTTTCTGAATTGCTGCCCGAAGTGAAATGGATGAATTATGGTAAATTAAGAATGAGTTATGCAAAAGTGGGTAATGCAAATGGTGTTGACCCCTATAGCAGCCAGCTTACATATTCAATCGAGTCTCAGCTTTTCGGTGGCTATTCAGTGGCAAATATTGCTGGTAATGGAAGCAACCCCAATCCATACATAATACCATACAGCGTTAGCGAAAAAGAATTAGGCCTTGAATTAAGGACCTTAAAGAACCGTTTAAATTTCGATATCTCCGTTTACGATAAGAGAACCGATGATCAGATTTTGCCCATTAATTTATCAGCCGCATCCGGTTATACAGGCGAGAATGTCAACATCGCAAAGTTGAAAAATAGTGGTGTAGAAGTTTTGATTGACGGAACACCTGTTAGAACCAAAAACTTTAGCTGGAATGTATCAGTAAACGGATCTTATAATACGTCAAAAGTATTAGCATTAAATCCTGGGCAAACCCGTCAGGTAGTAACCTTTTTTAATGGCACAGGAAACGAGTTTATAGGTTATTTAACGTACGATGTTGGTAAAGAGATGAACCAGTTGGTTGACTACACGTATCTGCGTAATGATAAGGGACAGGTAATGTTAAATAGTGCAGGAGGGCTTCAGCCTTCAAAAGACATGGTAAATTATGGAAGTGCAAACTATAAAGAAATCGGGGGTATTACCAACACTTTCCAATATAAAAACCTGAGCTTACTAATCCATATTGATGGGAAATTTGGCGGCAAAGTGTTTTCATCAACAGCATTAAACGGTTTAAGATCAGGTCAAAGCCAGGCATCTTTAGTAGGACGCAACGGGGTTGTTTTCGATGGCGTGCTGCCTAATGGAAGTCAGAATACAATATCGGTTGCTCCACAAACATTTTATGCTCAATATCGTTCTGCGAATATAGGAGATCCATTTGTTTTCAGCAGCGACTTTATCAAGTTAAGAAATATCACACTTACTTATGACCTTACCCGTTTTGTGGGTAAAAGAGTAACGTTTGTTAAAGGGCTAACGGTATCTGCTTATTGCAGGAATGCTGCTTTACTGATGAAACACATACCTACTGTTGATCCGGAAGCTTTCGCATCATCAAGCGACAGCCGCCTGGGATATGAACAACATACCGAGCCGACTACCCGCACTTTTGGGCTTAACTTAAATGTAAAATTCTAAAATCATTTAGTATGAAAAAAAATAGTTTTATTATAATCACCCTGACTTTAATGATTTTCCTTGGAAGTTGTAAAAAGGGGTTTGAAGAAAAAAACAAGGACCCTTATGCTATTACCGCAGTTGACCCGGGATTGTTATTTACCGGAGCTGAGCGGAATATGAATAGTACTGCTGCTGGCGTAAATACCGGCAGTTGGGATGGAGAACAGACCATAGTACAACAATATGTAAATGCGTATAACGCAGGCGCTACAGCAGGGTTTCAATTTAATATGGATATAGATGGTTATAGCAACGATCGCTGGAATGGTGTTTATCCTAATGTAGTTAAACCCTTGGTACAAATCATCAGCATTGTTAAAAACAATCCGGCTTCCAAAAACCTTTATGACATGGCACGGATATGGAAAGCGTTTGCATTTATGACCCTTGTTGACACATACGGTGATGTGCCTTACAGCGAAGCAGGAAAAGCTTACCTTGAAAATTTAATCTCGCCAAAGTATGATAAAATGGCCGATATCTATGCCGACCTTTACACGGAGCTTAAAACGGCTACGGCTGATTTGTCTGCTTCAAATGAATATGTAGCCAGTGATTTATTTTTTGGCGGTACAGCTGCAACCATTACTCCTGCGATGATAGCAGCACAGGTAGCCCATTGGAAAAAAATCGGTTACTCTTTAATGCTCCGTCTGGGTATGCGCTACTCAAAACTTGATGCGACCAAAGCTGCAAGTATTGTGCAGGAAGCATTTACCGGTGGTGTCATTCTTTCAAACAGCGATAATGTTGTTGTTAAACAATATAATGGCACAGTTCCCAACACTTTTTCTAACCTGCAACGGAACATCAGTCCCTATTTTTACTATTTAGCTGAGCCCTTTGTTACCCAGTTAAAAAGTACAAGTGATCCAAGGTTGAAGTATATCGGGGCCAGCTACGCCAATCCTACAACAATTACCGCCACACCTGATACCACAACAGCTAACCAATATGGATTTCCTATTGGGTATGACGCGGTAAGCTTTTTAACAGCTCCGGGTTCCAGAGGTGCTAAAGGCGGAGGACTAAATTACACACAGCTTAATTACCAGGTAATGGTGAGTACTGTTGCCCCTGCTCTTTTTATTACTAATGCGCAAACCCAGCTATTGCTCGCAGAAGCTAAATTCAGGGGGTGGATTACAAGCAGCACTACAACTCAACAATACTATGAAGCCGGCGTAAGAGCTGCTATGGACGACTGGAACTTATTTCCCGGCACATTTAGCCCCGCCGTATCAAATACAGAAAAAGATAACTACCTCCTTGGCCCTGCTGTTGCTTATAATAATACTGATGCGCTTAAGCTTATTAATACCCAATATTGGATTTGCTCTATAACAAACGGTGCTGAAGGTTTTGCTAACTGGCGAAGAAGCGGATACCCGGCATTGCTACGTAATACGTACAACGATAACTTAGTCCCAGGCGGCGGCTTCGTAAGACGCATGTCTTATCCTGACGCTGAGAAAGCCTCAAACGCAGCCAACTATAGTGCAGCTGCTGCCAGCATGGGTGGCGATGGAATAACACAACGTGTGTTTTGGGATAAACCGTAATAAAGTAACTCAGCATAGTGATACCAAAAGAAATCCGGATACAACATCCGGGTTTCTAATATAATAAAGAACTAATTATGTATGATAAAATGGGTTGTCCTTATAACTTTTAATTATCGCATACACCTTCTTCCACTATAACAAGAAATGAAAAAACCACTGGTCATTAAAATTATGTCTTACATCTTTGTATTGCTTACTACAGTACAGGTAAACGGACAATTGCCTTATCAAAACCCTGCATTAAGCTCCGAAGAGCGTGCAAAAGATCTGCTGTCAAGATTAACGCTGGAAGAAAAAGCATCATTGATGTTTGACCAGTCGCCGGCTATACCAAGACTAGGTATTAAAAAATTCAATTGGTGGAGTGAAGCATTACATGGTTTAGCAAACAATGATAACGTTACTGTATTTCCAGAGCCAGTGGGTATGGCAGCTTCTTTTGATGATTCATTGCTGTTTAAAATATTTAATGCCACTTCAGATGAAGTGCGTGCAAAATACCACGATGCATTAAGAAGTGGCAAAGAAAACAGGAGGTTCCTGAGTCTTTCGGTATGGACTCCTAATGTGAATATATTCCGTGATCCCCGCTGGGGCCGCGGTCAGGAAACTTATGGTGAAGATCCTTACCTCACCTCACGTATGGGGGTAGCCGTAGTTAAAGGATTGCAGGGGCCGGCCGATTCAAAATATCGTAAACTGCTGGCTTGTGCAAAACACTATGCGGTACATTCCGGCCCCGAGTGGAGCAGGCATGTACTGAATTTGAACAATGTAAACCCAAGAGATTTATGGGAAACTTATTTACCCGCATTTAAATCATTAGTACAGGATGCAAATGTTAGAGAAGTCATGTGTGCATATCAACGTTTGGATGATGAGCCCTGTTGCGGTAACAGCCGCCTGTTGCAAACTATCCTGCGGCAAGATTGGGGCTTTAAATATATTGTGGTTTCAGATTGCGGCGCAATTACAGATTTTTTTACCAGCCACAAAATTTCATCAGATGCGGTACATGCATCATCCAAAGCTGTACTCGCCGGCACTGATGTAGAATGTGTATGGCAGGGGTATGCGTATGAAAAATTACCCGAAGCAGTAGCCAAAGGATTGATCACAGAAAAAGAAGTAGACAGCCATTTGGTAAAAGTGTTGACGGGTCGTTTTGATTTAGGTGACTTTGATGAAGATGCCGTTGTGCCCTGGGCAAACATTCCCATGTCAATAGTAAACAATGAAGAACACCGGAAACTGGCTTTAGATATGGCACTGGAATCAATGACATTGTTACAAAATAAAAACAATGCACTTCCATTAAAAAAATCCATAAAAAAAATAGCAGTAGTTGGCCCTAACGCAGATAACGAACCCATGCTCTGGGGTAATTATAATGGCAAACCACAAAGAACCATTTCTATTCTCAATGGTATCAAATCAAAGCTACCTGCAAATAGTGTGGTGTATGATAAAGCCTGTGATGCAGTTGAAAATAAGGTAACACAAAGTTATTTTTCAAAAACTGTGGCTGCAGGCAAACCGGGTTTTAAAGCCACCTACTGGAACAACCGGGAACGCACAGGGGATGCTGTTACAACGGATCAGATCACTAATCCATTTAAAATTACAACTGCTGGCGACCATGAATTTGCTTCCGGAGTTAAACTGGTTGGTTTCTCTGCCAAATACGAAACTGATTTTACAGCACCCGGAACTGAGGAGATCGTATTTAAAGCAGGAGCAACAGGATACTTTGAGTTGTTTGTAAATGGAAGATCGCTGGCCCGTTATAACAACTGGCGCACACTGCCTTCAAGAATTGCCTACAATGTAGAAAAAGGTAAAACTTATCAAATAGAGGTCAGGTATGCACAATTAAATAACTGGCAGGCTAATCTGGAATTTGATTTTGGTAAAGAAGTGGATATTGATTTTTCCGGCCTCATTAATAAACTTAAAGGAATTGATGAAGTTATTTTTGTTGGCGGCCTTTCAACTTTACTGGAAGGTGAAGAAATGCCGGTGAATTTTCCGGGTTTTAAAGGTGGTGACCGAACCGATATTGAATTACCACCCGTACAACGCAATTGTTTAAAAGCATTGAAAGCTTCAGGTAAAAATGTAACTTTTGTAAACTGCTCAGGTTCTGCAGTTGGTCTTATGCCCGAAACTGAAAGTTGCAATGCAATATTGCAGGCATGGTATGGTGGTGAATCAGGTGGACAAGCAGTAGCTGATGTATTATTTGGTGATTACAATCCTAGTGGCAAACTGCCGGTTACTTTTTATAAAGACACCACACAGCTGCCAGGTTTTGAAAATTATTCCATGAAGGGAAGAACCTACCGTTACATGACTCTTGAACCGCTTTTCCATTTTGGGTACGGTTTAAGTTATACTAATTTTTCTATTGGAACAGCGCAATTGGATAAAACACAGATTTCAAAAGATGAAAGTCTTGCCATCACCATTCCTGTTACCAATGCAGGTAAAAGAAACGGAACAGAAATACTGCAGGTTTATGTAAAAAAGGTAAATGATGACAACGGCCCGGTCAAAACACTAAGAGGGTTTAAAAGAGTTGAAGTTGATGCCGGTAAAACAGTGAATGCTGTTATTAATTTACATCCATCATCTTTAGAGTTTTATAATGATAAAACATTAAAAATGGATGTAGCACCCGGCGAATATGAATTGTGGTATGGCAATAGCTCTGCTGAAAAAGATTTAAAAATAATAAAACTGTATGTTCAATAATTTTTTTGAGATTGCTACTTATAAAGATTAGGGAAGTGCATATAATTTTACTCAGCTAAAATGATAAATATGAAATTAAAAGTTTGCTTTATAATACTTACATTATTGCTGGTCTCTGGTTTAAAATCCTTTTCACAGGATAAAAAATTTTACATCTTCCTTTGTTTCGGCCAATCCAATATGGAAGGCAACGCAAGAATTCAACCGCAGGATACCGTAAACGTTGACCCACGTTTCCAGATTTTGGAAGCTGTGGATTGTCCTGATCTTAAACGTACCAAAGGAAAATGGTATACCGCTGTTCCGCCTTTAAGCAGATGCAAAACCGGCCTTACTCCGGCAGATTACTTTGGCAGAACATTGGTAGCTAATCTACCCAAAGATGTTAGAGTAGGTATTATTAATGTTGCAGTTGGTGGTTGCAAAATTGAATTATTTGATAAAGACAATTACCAGGCTTATGTAACTAAGGCGCCGCAATGGATGATTGGTATGATCAATCAATACGATGGTAATCCTTATGGAAGATTGGTAGAGTTGGCAAAAATTGCACAGAAAGATGGTGTTATAAAAGGAATACTATTACACCAGGGCGAATCGAATCCAAATGATTCTCTCTGGACTAGAAAGGTAAAAACTGTGTATGATAATTTGCTAAAAGACCTGCACCTGAAAGCTAAAAAAGTTCCGTTGCTAGCAGGTGAAACAGTAAATGCCGACCAGGGTGGTATTTGTGCAGGTATGAACAAGATCATTGCTACCTTGCCGCAAATGATCAAGAACGCTTACGTGATATCATCTGCCGGTTGCCCAGATGCTGCGGATAATCTTCATTTCACAGCAGAAGGTTACAGAATGTTGGGGAAAAGATATGCAGCACAAATGCTTAAGCTGTTAGGTGTTAAAATTAAAGTGACAGAATAATGTTGAGAAAGATCTTTTCAATTTCGATGGGGGCAATTCAACAAATAAATATTTTTTAGTAATGAGATCTTTATTATTTAAATACAAAATAATACCACAGCATCTTCTTTTATTGCTTCCTTTGGTGGCAGTTAATACCCATGCACAAACATGGCAAAAGACAAATGAAGGTATTAAAACAACCATTAACAAAATAGCTGTTGAAATTCAATTCTACAACGCATCAACAGTAAGAATAATTAAATCTCCTGAAGGAAATACTTTCACAAAAAAAAGTCTTTCTGTTATTTCAACACCTGAAAAAATAAATTTAAGTACAAAGCAACAGGCAAATATGCTTGTAGTAAGAAGTGAAAGCGTAAGTGTACGATGCAACCTTACATCCGGAGCAATAAGTTTTTATACTAATTCAGGAGCAGCACTCTTACAAGAAAAAGAAAACAGTACATCTTTTAAAACTTTTAATGATGCCGGCAACAGTACATATAATATTGAACAGGCGTATGTTTTAGATAAGGATGAAGCCATTTATGGTTTGGGCCAGCAGCAAAAAGGCAAAATGGTGCAACGTAATCTTACATTGAAAATGATCCAGGGAAACACGGATGATTACGTTCCATTTTTTCAGTCAGCAAAAGGTTATGGATTATTCTGGGATAATTATTCGCCAACAATATTTACAGATAACACAGAAAGCACTTCTTTCCAATCCGATGTAGGCGATTGCATAGATTATTATTTTATGTACGGCGGTAACGCCGACGGAGTAATCGGATGTATGAGAACGCTTACTGGACAGGCGCCTATGTTTCCTTTGTGGACTTATGGTTTTTTTCAAAGTAAAGAACGTTATAAAAGCCAGGATGAGTTAATTGGTGTTGTTAAAAAATATCGTGAGTTAAAAGTTCCGCTTGATGGCATTATACAAGATTGGCAATACTGGGGCAGCAACTATTTGTGGAATGCAATGGATTTTTTAAATGATGAATTTCCGGCTCCACAAAAAATGGTAAATGATGTACACAGTTTACATGCACATATGATTATTTCCATCTGGAATTCTTTCGGCCCAAAAACAAAACAATACCGTGAGTTGGATAGCATTGGTGCGCTAATGAATTTTAGTACATGGCCACAATCGGGTTCTACTATTTGGCCACCGCGGCGTGATTATCCCTCTGGTGTAAGAGTGTATGATCCCTACAATCCTGCGGCCCTTGATATATACTGGAGGTATCTTAGTAAAATGCATTCACTTGGAATAGATGGATGGTGGATGGATTCATCAGAGCCTGATCATCTCGATTTCAAACCTTCTGATTTTGACAATAAGACTTATTTGGGTTCATTCCGTAAAGTTAGGAATGCTTTCCCTTTAATGACTGTAGGAGGAGTATATCAGCATCAACGTTCTGTTGATTCAAGTAAAAGAATATTTATCCTTACCCGGTCTGCTTTTGCAGGGCAGCAACGTTACGGTGCCAACACTTGGTCGGGTGATGTTACTGCTTCTTGGAATGCACTGAGAAATCAAATTTCTGCGGGGTTGAATTTTTCACTTACCGGCATCCCTTACTGGAACAGCGATATTGGCGGTTTCTTTTTATGGAACTTCAAAAAGAAACTGGAAGATCCCGAGTACCGTGAATTGTATGTACGATGGTTGCAGTTTGGCACTTTCTGTCCTTTGATGCGTTCACATGGTGAGGGTGCTCCAAGAGAAATATATCAATTCGGAAAAAAAGGAGATAAGGCTTATGATGCTATTGACAAATACATTAACCTGCGCTATCGTTTGTTGCCCTACATCTACTCAACATCATGGGATGTTACGGCTAACCATTCCAGTATGATGCGTGCCCTTGTGATGGATTTTGCAAAGGATAAAAATGCATTGGATATTAACGACCAGTTTATGTTTGGTAAATCCATTATGGTAAGCCCCGTTACAAATGCTATGTATGTTAAGCCTTTTGTGAATGGAAGAGATACATCGATGGCAGAAGATTTCAGTACAATAAAAACAAAAGAACTTTATCTGCCTGCAGGTACAGACTGGTTTGACTTTTGGACGGGAGAAAAGATAAGTGGGGGTAAAAAAATAGTAAAAGAGACTCCTTTCGATATTATTCCATTGTATGTAAAAACCGGTGCAATCATTCCTGTTGGGCCAGCTGTACAATATGCTGAAGAAAAAAAATGGGATGAGCTGGAAATACGCATCTATCCCGGAGCCGATGGAAAATTTGTATTGTATGAAGATGAGAATGATAATTACAATTATGAGAAAGGGATATATTCTACCATTACTTTTAATTGGGATGATAAGAAGAAAACAATTACGATTGATGATAGAAATGGAAGTTTTGCAGGTATGCTGGAAAATAGAAAATTTCATATGGTAATAGTAAAAGATAGCAATAGTGATAAGGGAAATAAAACTACGCTTAGCTCAGAGAGAGAAATAGTGTATGCCGGAAAGAAGGTGATTGTAAAATTTCAATAATTATAAACGTGGCAATTATACCGAAAAAATACATGCAGTGGTTTATAAAACTGGCAATAATTACAGGTATGCTTTTCATTAATTGCCTGGTAATAGCACAGGAGAAATTGTATAACAACGAATTTTCCCTTGCAGATGTACAATTACTCAATGGCCCGTTTAAACATGCAAGAGATTTAAATATCGAAACAATTTTAAAATATGATGTGGACCGTTTGCTGGCCCCTTATCGTAAACAGGCGGGTCTGCCAGCAAAGGCAAAAAGCTACCCAAACTGGGATGGGTTAGACGGACATGTTGCCGGCCATTACTTATCTGCCCTTTCCATCAACTTTGCCGCCACAGGTAACACTGAATGTAAAAAACGCATGGAGTATATGTTAACAGAAATCAAGGCATGCCAGCAGGCCAATGCTTTGAATAATGCCGAATGGGGTATTGGCTATGCGGGTGGTGTTCCTGATAGCAAAAAAATATGGCTGGCATTTAAAAGAGGTGATTTTAAATATTACAATGCTGCATGGGCACCTTTTTACAATTTGCATAAAATGTATGCTGGCCTTAGAGATGCATGGTTATATTCTGGATATGAAGATGCAAAAACGATATTTCTTAAATTTTGCGAATGGGGTATAAGCATCACAGATTCTCTCGCTGATGAACAAATGCAACAGATGCTGAATATGGAACACGGAGGAATGGACGAAATTTTTGCAGATGCTTACCAGATGACGGGGGATGAAAAATACCTTACCGCTGCCAGGCACTTCTCTCATCAGCAAATGCTTGATCCATTATCAAATGGAATTGACAACCTTGATAACAAACATGCCAACACGCAGATACCAAAATTCATAGGTTTTGAAAGGATAGCAGAACTCAGTCATGATGAAAAATTTGGAAGAGCTGGTTTTTTTTTCTGGGAAGCGGTAACGACTAAACGAACTCTAGCTTTTGGGGGAAACAGCAGAAGAGAGCATTTTCCCGCTAAAAATGCCAGCACCGATTACATCAACGATATTGATGGCCCGGAATCCTGCAACTCTTATAATATGCTTAAGCTTACAGAAGATCTATTCAGGATTAAGCCGTCTGCTAAATATGCGGATTATTATGAACGTACTACATTCAATCATATTCTTTCAACACAACATCCTGAAAATGGTGGCTATGTGTATTTTACCCCGGCGCGTCCACGGCATTACCGGGTGTATTCGGCACCGGGAGAGGCTATGTGGTGCTGCGTTGGTACTGGTATGGAAAATCATGGTAAGTACAACCAGTTTATCTATACACATACCGGTGATTCTTTATTCCTCAACCTGTTTATTGCATCGGAACTGCAATGGAAGGATAAAAAAATAAAATTAAAGCAACAGACTAATTTTCCCTTTGAAGAACAAACTAAACTTACTATAACTGAAGGAACTGGTGATTTTAATTTAATGATTCGGTATCCGGGTTGGGTTGATCCGGGGGCATTTAAAATTTTAGTAAATGGTAAAATTGTTGCTTATAATGCACCACCATCATCTTATATAAGTGTGCACCGGAAATGGAAAAAAGGAGATGTTGTTATCGTAAAGTTACCAATGCACAATAGTATTGAACACCTGCCCAATGTACCGCAGTATATCGCTTTCATGCATGGCCCTATATTATTGAGTGCAAAAACGGGAACAGAAAAATTGAAAGGCATTATTGCAGATGATAGTCGTTTTGGCCAATATGCAAGTGGTGAAAGATTACCGGTTGACCAGGCCCCTATATTAATTGATGATAAAACAGAACAAATTGCCAATAGAATAGTGCCTGTAAAAGGACGGCCTTTGCATTTCAGGCTGAATGTAAAAATGATGAATGCAATACCTGTAGAACTGATGCCTTTTTACCAGGTGCATGATGCCAGGTATATGATGTATTGGTTGTCGTTAACCAATGCCGGTTACCAGTCATACACAGATTCCCTCGTAAATATAGAGAAAGAAAAACTGGCTATAGAAAAACATACCATAGATTATGTTGCACCTGGTGAACAGCAGCCCGAGACTGATCACCAGTTACTAAAAGAAAATTCCGGCACCGGTACTACTAACGATATATTATTCCGTGAAGCAAGAAACGGCGGGTATTTCAGCTACCAGCTTTCTACCAATAACGAAACCGGCATATCACTGCTGGTAAAATATTGGGGTGCAGAATGGGGCAGCAGAAAATTTGATATCTATATTGATGATGAAAAATTAGTTACAGAAGATAATACTGGTAAATGGAACCAATCTAAATTTCAGGATGTGATACATAAGGTTCCGGATTCAATGATAAAAGGAAAAGAAAAAGTAAGAATCAAATTTCAGGCTTTACCAGGCAATACAGCAGGTGCTGTGTATTATATAAGACTGATTAAATAAATATAAATCTTAATAAAAATAACCCTGTAACAAAAAATAAAAATGAAAAACAATTATAGCATAATAAATAGAAGCAACATCAACAAGGCATTTTTTGTTGCGATACTGTTGACAGGTATCAATTTTATTTCAACAGCACAGGTGGATACCGCATTCTTGAAGAAAACTTTACCAAAGGCCGGCAAAATGCAACACGATAAACCTAACGGAAAAGGGTGGGTGAACTTGCTTCAATCTCCTGCAGAATGGAATTTTGAAAATAATTACTGGCAGTTTACCGATTCATCCTTTCATGGTGAAATGGGAAAGGAAAAGGAGCATCATTACAGTTACACAAAAAAAATGTACAAAGATTTTGAATTGAATGTGATTATAAGAATGGTGGGAGATTCCAATGCCAACTCAGGGGTGTGCATCCGCATCAATCCAACAAACTATGATAATGCTCCCGGCTACCAGGTTGATATGGGTAAAGGATATTGGGGTTCACTTTGGGAAGAACGGAGAGCCAATATGGTGCAAAAATACCCAGATGTTTTGGTGAACAAACTGGTTCATCAAAATGACTGGAACCATTATTACATTATTGCCAAAGGGCATCACATACAAGCGTGGCTTAATGGAGTAAAGACAATTGATATTATTCATGATGCCGGCTTTTTGGAAGGTAGTATCGGCTTTCAGCTTTGTCATTATCATAGCCAGACTGCGGTAGATGTAAAGTCTTTATATATCAGGGAGTTGTAATAGTGTAGAACCGGTGATAACGAATGAAAACAAGAACAACAAAAAATAATTGGACGAAGTGAAAGTAAAAATAAATACAAGGAAAAGATATTTTGGGTTAGCGATTATTGTGGCAACGATCGTATTCAATCCTTTATTGGCACAGGAAAATTTAAAAGCAGAGAACCCCATTATTTTTGCTGATGTACCTGATATGTCCATTGTTCGTGCCGGCAATACGTATTACATGAGTAGTACTACCATGCACATGAGTCCTGGTGTACCTATTATGAAATCGAAAGACCTGGTAAACTGGCAACTGGTAAATTATGCTTATGATACATTGGCCAATATGGATGAACTCAATCTTACCAATGGGAAAAGTACTTATGGCAGAGGTTCATGGGCAAGCTGTATACGTTATCATAATGGTATATTCTATGTCTCCACTTTTGCACAAACCACAGGTAAAACTTATATCTTCTCAACAAAAAATATTGAAAAAGGTCCCTGGAAAACAGTTTCATTCAAACCCTCGTATCATGACCATACCATATTTTTTGATGATGATGGGAAAGTGTATATGATTACCGGGGCAGGTAAACTGCGGATATTTGAATTAAAAGATGATTTATCTGATGTAAAACCTGGTACAGAACGGGTGCTTATTGAAAATGCAAGTGCACCTTCAGGAACCGGAGGAGGATTACCTTCCGAAGGTTCGCAGCTTTTTAAAGTGAACGGTAAATACTACCTTTTCAACATTAGTTGGCCAAGAGGTGGAATGCGTACTGTTATTATACACCGTGCAGATAAAATAACCGGCCCATGGGAAGGCAAAATTGGTTTACAGGATATGGGTGTGGCACAGGGCGGACTGATTGATACGCCAGATGGTAACTGGTACGCCTACCTGTTTCGGGATTATGGATCTGTTGGCCGCATTCCTTATCTCGTTCCTGTAAAATGGGAAGATGGCTGGCCGGCATTAGGTGTTAATGGAAAAGTACCCGCAACACTTGATTTACCTGCGAGCAAAGGGTTGATACCAGGCATCATTGCATCAGATGAATTTATCCGAAAAAAGAAAGATGTAGCATTGCCATTGGTTTGGCAATGGAATCACAATCCTGATAACAGTCTGTGGTCTGTTACAGAAAGAAAGGGATTTCTCCGTTTAAAAACCGGGAGGATTGATACATCATTTTTACTGGCACGAAATTCTTTAACACAACGAACGATTGGCCCCGTTTGTTCCGGAATTACATCGCTTGATGTATCTAATATGAAAGATGGCGATTTTGCCGGGCTGGGACTTTTGCAAAAAAACTATGGGTTGGCTGGTGTAAAAATAAATGGTAAAAACAAAACAATTGTAATGATTAACGCAAGTACAGGGAAGGGCAAAGAAGTTGCTGATATACCTTTAAATCAAAACACTATTTGCTTTAAAGCAGAATGTAATTTCATTGATAAGGAGGACAGCGCTAATTTTTTTTATAGCCTCGATGGTAATAATTGGAAAACATTTGGCACACCTTTAAAAATGGCATATACCATTCCGCAGTTTATGGGTTACCGTTTTGCATTATTTAATTATGCTACTAAAAGTACAGGAGGTTTTGCTGATTTTGATTATTTCCATATCAGCGATAACATTACCGTACTAAAATAATTTTTTCTTAAATGATTATGAAACGATCGCTTTTGTTATTAATTTTTTTTATGTAATCGCAATGCTTTTAGAAATAAAAATAGTAACAGTTTTATTTACATAAAAACTAACCTGATGATAAACGAATTTAAAAAATGTGTTTTAAAAATGTGTACTTGGTTGCTTGCTTCATCTGTTGTTACAGTTGGTTTGCGTGCCCAGGTTCCAAAACTAACGCTTGACTTTACAAAAGCTACAACTACTGTAAGTCCAATGTTATATGGATTGATGACGGAGGAAATCAATCACTCCTATGATGGTGGCTTGTACGCAGAACTAATACGTAACCGTATATTTAAAGATAACCCTGCAAAGCCTGATGGATGGAGCCTTGTGCAGGATGATACCATTAATACAAAAGCAGCTGTAAAACTGATAGCAGCTACTGAAAATAATATCCCGTATGATGAACGCAGGCATGCCATCACCGGTGCATTACAAACCTGTCTTCGGTTAACGGTAGAAAAAGCAGGTAGCCGTGTGGGTATTGCCAACGAAGGTTATTGGGGCATTCCTGTAAAGCCTTCAACCACTTACGGCGCATCATTTTATATAAAGGGAACAGACCGCAGTGAGCCTTTCCGCTGGCCCTGGGAGCCAAAACCTGCAACACCTCCGCTTCCTGTTATTGAAAATAATACGCCAGGTGCAATAACGATTTCCATTGAAAGCTATGATGGTAAAACGGTTTATGCTTCTGGCACCATTGACCTTATTAAAAATCCTTTCTGGAAAAAATATGAACTAACGTTAACAACAAGTGCTGAGGTGAAGCCAACAACGGATGCCCGTTTTGTTATTTCCACAAACCGTGTTGGTGTTTATTACTTCAATCTTGTTTCTTTATTTCCCCCAACATTTAAGAACCGGCCCAATGGCAACAGACCTGACCTGATGGAGATGATGGTTGAAATGAAACCAAAGTTTTTACGGTTCCCCGGTGGTAATTTTTTAGAAGGGCCATTGATTACAGATGCTTTCCCCTGGAAGCAAACACTTGGTGCATTAGAACAAAGACCAGGACATAAAGGCTCATGGGGATACCGCCCAACTGACGGAATGGGGTTGCTTGAATTTTTATTGTGGTGTGAAGATGTAGGTGCCGAACCATTGCTGGCTGTATACGCCGGTTATTCATTAAGTGGCGACCATATAGATGCGGGGCCATTGCTGAAACCATACGTGGATGATGCATTGGATGAAATAGAATATGTTACAGGTGATGTAAAAACATATTGGGGTGCAAAACGTGCAGCCGATGGTCACCCTGCACCATTCAAAATAAAATATGTTGAAATTGGAAATGAAGACTGGTTCGACAGGTCCGGGAGTTATGATGGAAGATTCAACCAATTCAGAGAAGCAATTGAAAAAAAATATCCGCAACTGGTTTGTATTTCCACCATTGCTGATGCACAATATCCAAATCTTAAAGTTACTTCTGGCAAAAAACCTGCTGTATTTGACGAACATTATTACCGCAATACATGGGACATGTGGGCAAATGCATCGCAGTATGATAGCTATGACCGTAAAGGCCCCAAAATATTTGTTGGTGAATGGGCAACAAGAGAAGGAGCACCTACTACTAATTTAATTGCTGCGTTGGGTGATGCTGCCTGGATGACGGGGATGGAACGTAACTCAGATCTTATCATTATGTCTTGCTATGCTCCTTTATTCGTTAATGTAAATACTGCAACAGCTACTGCTCCAAAAGCATGGCAGTGGGATTCAGATTTAATAGGATATAACGGGCTTTCCAGTTATGGTTCGCCCTCTTATTATGTACAAAAACTCTTCAGTCAATACCTGGGAAACAAGATCGTTCCTGTAACAGGTGAAAACATTCCCATACAGCAAAGGCCAATGTCAAGAAAGGATAGTGCAGAGAAAAATACAACCAAACCAGTGCCCACTATTTTCTATTCAGCTTCAAAAGATACGAAGACCGGAACAATTTATTTAAAGCTTGTTAATACTACCGGCAAAGCACAACCTGTTCTGATAAATTTGAAAGGAATGACTAATGTATCTGATAATGCAGCTGTGATTGTAATTAAAGGCGATAAGCCCGAAGATACCAACAATATCACCTATCCGGAAAAGATCATTCCTGTTAGTGCCGTTATAAATGGAATAAAGCAAAATTTTGAACATATGCTTCCACCGTACTCAGTGAGCATATTACAATTACAAACTAAATAAAGAAGACAATTATGAATGGCAGTTATTTTAAGTTAAATAAAATCATTCGCAATATGAAAGTTGGTAGCAAATATAGTATGCTGTTTATATTGACGCTGATTATGGCTTATCAATCAGATGCCCAAAACCCTCTTATACGAAATATGTATTCGGCAGATCCTTCTGCAAGGGTTTTTGGAGACAGGGTTTATGTTTATCCATCACACGATATTCTTGCCACTGACGGCAAAGGCAGGGTGGGATGGTTTTGTATGGAAGATTATCATGTTTTTTCTTCAGCAGATCTAACCGAATGGACTGACCATGGCGTGATCGTTTCGCAAAACAATGTACCCTGGGTTAAACCTGACAGCTACAGTATGTGGGCGCCTGATTGTATTGAGCGCAATGGAAAATATTATTTCTACTTCCCCACATCACCAAAAGATACAACTGCTTATGGCCGTGGTTTTAGGGTAGGCGTAGCTGTTTCTGATAAGCCAACCGGCCCGTTTATACCACAGGCAGCGCCTGTAAAAGATGTTCGTGGCATCGACCCAAACGTATTTATAGATAAAGACGGGCAGGCTTATCTCTACTGGTCGGCCGGTAATATATACGGAGCTAAGTTGAAAGAAAATATGCTGGAGCTGGATTCTGAAGTAAAAACATTGGGCGATCTTCCCTCTAAAGGATTAAAAGAAGGGCCTTATCTTTTTGAACGCAATGGTCTTTATTACCTTACTTATCCGCATGTGGAAAATAAAATTGAACGACTGGAATACGCCATTGGCGATAATCCTTTAGGGCCTTTTAAAATAACCGGTGTTATCATGGATGAATCTGAATCTGGTTGTTGGACAAATCATCATTCCGTTATACAATTCAAAAATCAATGGTACCTTTTTTATCATAATAAAGATTATTCCCCCCGGTTTGATAAAGCCCGTTCTATAAGAGCAGATAGTTTATCATTTAATGAAGATGGTACAATTAAAAAAGTAATACCCACATTACGGGGAATTGGTGTAACGGCTGCTACTAAAGAAATACAGGTTGACCGTTACACAGCAATCAGCAATGAAGGCGCTACGATTGAATTCATAGATACCACTAACAGGTTCCTCGGGTGGACGACTATTTTCAATAAAGCAGGCGGATGGATACAATATAACAGTGTAGATTTTGGAACGAAAGCCCTTAAAAAGGTTTTGATAAATGCCATTTCTAGCACCGGCGGCACTCTACAAATACGTACCGGCAGCGCCGGTGGAACGGTTATTGCAGAAGTGCAGATCTCCAAAAGCAGTGAATGGAAACTGGCAAAAGGAACAGTTGTTAAGTTTCCCAATGGCGTTCAAAATCTTTTTGTAACGCTAAAGGCTGATAAACAGGTGTCGGTGGACTGGATACTGTTTGAATAATATTTTAAGTAAAGTATAATGTTCAGGTTCACACTAATTGAATTATTATTTTAAAAAATAAAAAACGATGTATGAAAAAGTTACTATTCACTGCACTGTTTCTTTCACCTTTATTGCTGATTGCACAAACAGCAAAAATAAAAATTGATATTGAAAGATCGATTGGACAGATTGATCCTAAAATTTACGGGGTTTTTATGGAACCTATCCAGATCAGCGGAAGAAGAGGTTCGCCTGATTCGCCAAGGCTAAATACACTCTATGGAACACTGTACGATCCATCTTCTCCACTGGCGGATGAAAATGGCTTCAAGAAAAATTATATTGAAGCTATGAAAGAACTAAAGGTTACCAATATGCGCTGGCCGGGTGGTAATTTTTTAATGGGGTATAACTGGCAGGATGGTATTGGCCCGAAGAATAAACGCCCCGCACGTATCAACATGGCCTGGGGTGGTATTGATGATAACCAGGTTGGAACAGATGAATGGTTTGCATTAAATAAATCCATTGGTAGCGAAAATATAGTTGCTGTCAATCTTGGCCTTGGTACTATACAGGACGCCGCATACTGGTTGGAATATTGTAATTACCCTAAAGGAACTTATTATTCCGACCTGCGCGCAAAAAATGGACATCCTGCACCCTACAAAGTAAAGATTTGGGATTTAGGTAATGAAGTGGATGGAAAACCATGGGAGTTAGGTCATAAAAATGCAGAAGATTATATTGAAGTGGCAAGGGAAACAGCTAAAGCAATGAAAGCGGTAGATAACGATATCGAATTTGTTGGTTGCGGTTCTTCCTGGTACAGTAAGAACGAATGGGACGATTGGAACAGGAAAATTTTAATGGGTATAGGCGATAAAATAAAATATCTCTCCATACACAGTTACTGGGAAGGTTCGCCCGACTATTACACACACATGGGAACAGGCGCCAGAATTTTTGATGACAGAATTAAAATTACAGCAGGAGAAATAGAAGCTGTTTCAAATACACAAGGATTTAAAAATCCTATTTATCTTTCTGTAGATGAATGGGGTGCATTTGGACGAAACTTCATGAGCATCTTGCCGGTTGCGCAATCCTTCAATTCCTTCATCCGTCATGCCGATGTTGTAAAAATGTCCAACTTTACCATGCTAACATCATTACTCTCCAGCGATCCGAAGAAAGGCACTTTTAAATCCCCTTTGTTTTATATTTTCAAAGCATACTCCAACAACTGCCTGGGTTCCTCAATAGATACTTATGTTGATTGTGATACCTTTAATACAGAAAAATACAAAGGCATCCCTTATTTAGATGTAACTACAACTTATTCAAAAGAAACCCATACTGTTTTTATTAATGTAGTAAATAGGCATAAGGATAAAGCTATCTCCACAGAGATTATAAATGTATCCGGTGATTTTTCAGGTAAAGCTGAAAGCAGTCTTATAACCACTAACGACTTACAGGAAGGATTTACTTTTGAAAAGCAGAACGACTATATTCCGTTAAAGAGTGTCGTTGATCCAAAAAATAATATGGTTACATGTACTTTCCCCCCGCACTCTTTTACACAAATAAAAATTATGGTAAAAGAAAAATGATCTAATAGACTGCTTTGATATATGAAAAAATGGTGCAATTAATATAAAACATACAGGATGAAAAAGATATTTTCACTTGCATTGTTGGTCTTTGCTTTTAAAAGTTATGCGCAGGACTACAGATCTTTCCCCATGTGGAATTACAATCTGCCCATTGAGCAAAGGGTAAATGATGTGGTAAGCCGAATGACATTGGAAGAAAAAGTACATCAAATGCTTAATGCAACGCCTGCAATACCGAGGCTTGGTATTCTTGCTTACGACTGGTGGAACGAAACATTGCATGGTGTTGCAAGAACACCATTTCGTGTTACTTCCTATCCTCAGGCAATTGCTATGGCGGCAACATGGGATAGCAACTCACTGTACCGAATGGCCGATTATTCTGCTATGGAAGGAAGGGCTATTCAAAACATAGCGATTGAACAGGGAAAAACGAAAGACCGCTATTTGGGACTAACTTACTGGACACCCAACATTAATATATTTCGTGATCCACGCTGGGGGCGTGGACAGGAAACTTATGGCGAAGATCCTTTTTTAACAGCAATGATGGCAAAGGCTTTTGTAAGAGGTTTGCAGGGCGAAGACCCTAAGTATTTGAAAGCTGCAGCATGTGCCAAACATTTTGCGGTGCATAGCGGGCCCGAACCCAGCAGGCATGTAGATAATTTTAATCCATCTGCTTATGATCTGTGGGATACTTATTTACCAGCTTTTAGAGAATTAATTACAAAGGCAAATGTTGCAGGGGTAATGTGTGCATATAATGCAGTGAACACACAACCCTGTTGTGCAAATGATCTGTTGATGAATGACATCCTGCGCAACCAATGGAAATTTAACGGCTATGTTACAAGCGATTGCTGGGCAATTGATGATTTTTTTAAGTACCACAAAACGCATAAGGATTCAATTACATCGGCAGTAGATGGTGTTATGCACGGAACGGATATTGAATGTGGCACATCTGTGTACTATACTTTAATAAACGCAGTGAAGCAGGGTTTGATAAGTGAAGCACAGATAGATGTTTCATTGCACAGGTTGTTTACTATTCGTTATCGCTTGGGCATGTTCGATCCGCCGTCAATGGTTAAATATACCAATGCGCCTCCTTCTACATTGGAAGCCCCGGAACATAAAGCACTTGCATTGAAGATGGCACAACAAAGTATCGTGTTATTAAAAAATGCAAATAATACACTGCCATTAAAAAAGACAATTAAAAAAATTGCAATTGTAGGACCGAACGCAGATAATCGTGTGGCAGTACTTGGAAATTACAATGGTATCCCTTCGCAAATTGTTACGGTACTTGATGGCATCAAAGCAAAACTCGGCAGTGGCGTGGAAGTGGTTTATGAAAGAGGTACAACATTCATCAATGATACTTTATTGTTGTATTCTGATGTAAGCAATCAGTTTAACTGGGAAGGAAAACAGGGTTTTAAAGCCGAATATTTCGACAACCGTGATTTGAAAGGCGACGCAGTAGCTGCAAGAACTGAAAACTCGGTGGATCATTTTTGGCAGGAAGGTGAAACAGTTGTTGGAAACATAAAGGCAACAAATTTTTCTGCAAGATATACTTCTAACTATACTGCAACTACTGATGGTAGTATAACATTTGAAGTAGATGGCGATGATGCGTACAGATTTGTCATCAATGGAAAAGATGCCATCAATACATGGACACGTAACCGCATGGGAGCAAGAACTTATAAATTAAAAACACAAAAAGATTCCGTTTACAAATTAGTATTGGAATATTGGCAGGGCGCAGGGAAAGCAAGTATCAGGATAAGAACAGGAAATTTTGAACGCACCAATTTTAATACACTTGCCAATAGTATTAAGGATGCTGATGTTATTTTGTATGTGGGTGGTATTTCACCGCAACTGGAAGGCGAAGAAATGACTGTGAATGCGCCGGGTTTTAATGGTGGCGACAGAACATCGATTGCTTTGCCAACAGTGCAAACACAAATGATGAAAGCGTTGCAGGCAATAGGAAAGCCTGTTATATTTGTTATGATGACAGGAAGCGCACTTGCAATTCCATGGGAGGATGAAAATATTCCGGCTATTATAAATGCGTGGTATGGTGGGCAAAGTGCGGGCACTGCTGTTGCAGATGTATTGTTTGGTGATTATAATCCTGCAGGAAGATTGCCAGTCACATTTTATAAAAGTGATAATGATCTGCCTGGCTTTAGTGATTACTCTATGAAAGGAAGAACTTACCGTTATTTTACCGGCGAAGCATTATATCCATTTGGTTATGGATTGAGTTATACAACTTTCAAATACACCAATTTAAAATTACCGGCAACTGTTGTAAAAGGGCAGCACACAATAGTAAGTGTGCAGGTAACTAACTCAGGAAAAATGAATGGAGAAGAAGTAGTGGAATTGTATGTATCTAATCAGAATAAAAATATTCATGCACCAATAAAAGCATTAAAAGGTTTTCAGCGTATTAATTTAAAAGCAGGAGAAAGTAAAAGGGTAACCTTTAATTTAACAACAGTTGATCTTTCGCTGGTAAATGAAGAGGGAAAATTGTACCAGCCCAATGGAAAAATAGCAATAAGTATAGGTGGCGGACAACCTGGAGTAAAAAATAAAACTACGAGCAATGTAGTAACTGCAATTGTAAATGTGCTGTGATGATAAAAAACATTAATGCATAATATGAGGAATATATCCAGATAGCTATTGTAATTCTACTATTTTGGCAAACTCATCGCTCAGCTTATTACTAAGGCTTTCAAAAATATCGAAGTATTTCATATAGGTGTTATGGTGGTTTTCTGCGGGTGAATAACTTTTTGCAATTTCAATTTGTCCCGCTGCCTCATCCAATGATTTGAAAATGCCCATTTCTGTTGCTGCAAGCAGATATGCACCAATGCTTACACTGTTTGCATTTTTGGTAATATACACGGGCTTATTGAATATATCTGCAATGATTTGGGTACAAAATGGGATGCTTGCAAAGCTTCCATTAACAGACAGTGCACTGATATTCTTATGTTCGTTAAGCATTTTTCCAATGCTGTATATTTCATATAGTATTCCCTCTATTGTTGCCCTGATAAAATGCTGACGTTCATGTTTAATGTTTATCCCAAAGTACATACCCCTGGCATCGGGATTCCAAATAGGGGCACGTTCTCCCAGCAAATAAGGTAAAAATAGCAATCCGCCGGAGCCAGTTGATATTTTAGCAGCTTCCTGCAGGAGGCTGTTCATGCAACTGTCAATATCATATGCAGTGGCAAAATCTCCAAATTGTTTTGCAAACCATTCAAAAGTTCCTCCACCACTGTTACTTGGTCCACCACTTACAAAGCAATTTTCAGTAATTAAATAATTAAATATTCTTTTCTTTTCGTCATGCAGCACCTTATTTCCAACAACTCTTACTGCACTGCTATCTTCTATTGTAATGGTGGCCTTATCACTGTTCCATATTCCAGCGCCCAGGGTAGCCATGCAGCCATCACTTGAACCAATTAGTATTTTTGTATCTGCGCTTAACCCGAACGAATTCTGGTACGCCTTTTTTAATGTACCCGCAGTAGCAAAAACAGAGACCAGTTGTGGAAGTTTATCACTGCTTATTCCCGCAAAACCTAATGCTTCAGGCTCCCATGCAATCTTATGTATATTGAGCATACCGGTTGCACAAGCCATACTATAGTCAATCATATACTCACCGGTAAGTTGGTGTACCACGTAAGATTTTATAGAGAGAAATTTTCCAGCCTGTTGAAATTTTTGTACATCATTTTTTTTCATCCATGCAATTTTCAACATGGGAGACATTGGATGAAGCGGAGTGCCCGTGCTATTATACATTAAGTCGCCAAGTGGAGATTCTTTAATTTCTACTGCTTCCTTTTTTGCACGGTTATCGGCCCATGTAAAAGCATTGCCCAAAGGTATCCCATGTTTATCCACCACCAGCGTACTATGCATAGAGGAAGTAAAACACACCGAAGCAACTTTATATTTTTTCGGGTGTATTTTTTCGTTCAGCAGATTTTTAAGTACATACAGCATCGTAATAAAAATCTGCTCGGGATCCTGCTCGCTGTAATCCGGCTGGGAATGAAAGGTGGGATAATATCCTTTCATGCTGCCAATGGTGATGCCATTAAGATCAAAAGCAAATATTCTTACCGCATTGGTACCAAGTTCTATGGTTATTATACATTTCATAAACACTATTTATTCGTTATAAGAATTATTTTTTCTAAACTCCCCGGGAGTAAAGCCCGTTAGTTTTTTAAAAGTTGTTGAAAAATGCTGAGAAGAGTAGAACCCGGTATCCAGTGCGATATCGGTAATACTGATATTTCTCCTTTTTAATAATTTAATGGCTTCAGAAATACGGATATTAATTAGGTAATTCAATGGGCTGAACCCTGTGTAACTCTTTACCTTCTCATTGAATAGGGTATTGCCTAACCCTACTAATGCAGCCATTTCATCCACTGTCCACTGGTGCGAAATATCCTGGCGCAATGCCTCGTCCAGTTTCGTAAATGTTTTAGGAAAATCACGGCCCGGGTTATTTTGTCGTGTAAGCTGTCTTGTGAGTAGTATAAACAGTTCATCAATATTGTTATTCACCCTTGCATAATAGCCTACTTCCTGGTTGCACAATTCCTGCTGAATACATTTTAATATTTTACCGGCTTCATTGATCTTTGTAATTACAAGTGGACTGTTCAGCAATAAAATTTTACTTATCGCAATCATTTCATTGCCCGATAGACTGCTCCATTTATCCAAAATGATTTCTTCCGCATCCCGCAGCGTTGCTTTAATATGCAAAAAGGAAAACGAGCCAATTTCCAGCACGCCGCTGGTGCTACCGAATTCCTGACCAGGTAGTATCAATGCGACATCGCCTGGATAGAACGAGTACTCCCCTTTATGGATATTCCAATGAAATTTACCATCCAGAACATAGAGGAATTTGATCCCTGATGCGGCAGCTTTTGGAAAAGCATTCAGTTGCATCGACGAATTTTTGACAATACTCAACTCAATAATATGCGGAAACAAAACCAGTTCTTCAGAACTACCTTGTACTAGCACAGTTTGATTCATATAGCGTTCCTTGATTCAGTACTAATGTAAAAACAAATTACCGTTATGTTGAAGATAAAGAAAAGAAATTTATTTTACTCATTTGTATAAAATCCATCAAAGTTTATTAATGGAAGCTTAGAACAATTAACTCTAATACATTTGTTTACGAAACCATTTTTTACAAAACAATTTGCTATATGAAGAAAGTTGAATACCCCTGGCGGGTTAGCCATGGCTTTTTTATTTTCTTATTGCTAATGTTTGCATCTGGTTTCCCGGTATTGAACCCGAATCTTTTTAACAACAATCTTGCTGGTAGATTTATTAGAAGACTGTCTTACCGGGATTACGAATCTTCTAATAATAAAGCCAATTATTTTGCTGCTGTTCAGGCCATTGGTGGTACAGATAATTTAACAACAAGGGTATTCTGGGATAAATAGTGCTTTTTGCAAAATAATGAGAACAGAAAATTGCTTGAATAGTAAGGACTAATAAAATGAATTGTCGTATTTGCTGATTTTTCATTTAGCAATCTTAAGACCTCATGTTTCTACATCGGGTCATTTTTAAAACAGTAATTTAAATGCGTACTTAAAAAAGATAAATATCATTTCACTATGCTTTTATTATTAAACATGCCACAAGCATAATTACCAACGGCATTACAAAACAAAATATTCTTTCCATTTACAGTTAATTGATGGTAAGTGAGCCAGGAAGGACATAGTTAGTATAATTTAAATCAAACGCAATTAATTAATAAATTAATAAAGATGAGCAGCAGATTAAGAAGCCATGACTGGTTTGGCCGCAAAGACAAAGACGGAATTATTTACCGTAGCTGGATGAGGAACCAGGGAATGCCCAATGATATGTTTGACGGCAGACCAGTTATCGGTATATGCAATACCTTCAGCGAACTTACACCCTGTAATGCCCATTTTCGTGAACATGCAGAAAGTGTAAAACGCGGTGTGCTGGAAGCTGGTGGCTTTCCGGTAGAGTTTCCTATTATGTCTTTAGGAGAAACCTTATTGAAACCAACTGCTATGCTCTTTAGAAATTTAGCCAGCATGGATACAGAAGAATCGATTAGGGGTAACCCGATTGATGGCGTAGTATTGCTTACCGGCTGTGATAAAACAACACCATCAACAGTAATGGGTGCGGCAAGTGTAGGCCTTCCAACAATAGTGGTACCAGGCGGTCCAATGCTGAATGGAAAATATAAGGGCCAGGACATCGGTTCGGGTACCCATGTATGGAAGTTTGATGAAAATATGAAGACGGGAAAGATGACGCAGGAAGATTGTGAGTTTGCAGAAAGCTGTATGAGCCGGAGCATTGGTCATTGTATGACTATGGGAACTGCAAGCACCATGGCAGTAATGGTAGAATCGTTAGGATTAACATTAAGCGGTGCTTCAGCAATACCTGCTGCAGACAGCAGAAAAAAAGTTATGGCGCAATTAAGTGGCAGAAGAATAGTGGAAATGGTGAAAGAAGATTTAACTATCTCAAAAATATTAAGCAAAGAAGCTTTTGAAAATGCAATAAAAGTAAACGCTGCAGTTGGCGGATCTTCAAATTTTATTATCCATCTTACCGCTATTGCGGGAAGAATTGGTATTGATTTAAAACTAGAAGATTTTGATATTCTGGGTAGCAAAATCCCATTGTTGCTCAACCTTATGCCTTCAGGAAAATATTTGATGGAAGATTTTTATTATGCCGGAGGGTTGCCTGTAATATTAAATGAATTAAGAGAGCAGTTGCACAAAAATGTAATCACAGTTACAGGAAAAAATCACGAAGAAAATATAAAAGGCCAAACAGATTGCTATAATGAAAATGTGATTGCGAAATACAAATCACCTTTTCAAAATGAAGCTGGTTGTGTAGTCGTGAAAGGAAATTTAGCAATGAATGGTGCTGTAATAAAACCATCTGCTGCAACACCGGTGTTGTTAAAACACCGTGGCCGGGCAGTTGTTTTTGAAAGTATTGAGGATTACAACAAGAGAATAGACGACCCCAATCTGGACATTGATGAAACCTGTGTAATGGTGTTAAAATATGTTGGGCCGGTAGGCTATCCCGGAATGCCAGAAGTAGGCAACATGGCATTACCTAAAAAATTATTAAAAAAAGGAATTACAGATATGGTAAGAATATCAGACGGAAGAATGAGTGGCACAGCTTATGGGACTGTCGTGTTACACGTATCTCCCGAATCTGCAATTGGGGGTAATTTGGCATTAGTTCAAAATGGAGACATTATTGAGCTGGATGTGGAGCAACGTAAATTACACCTTCATATAACTGACGAAGAATTACAGCAAAGAAGGGCAAGCTGGGTGGCACCAAAAATTGCAGCAGAACGGGGATATGTAAATCTTTATGTGAAACATGTTATGGGTGCTGATAAGGGTGCTGATCTGGACTTTTTAGTAGGTAGTTCAGGCTCGGTTGTTACAAGAGATTCTCATTAAAAATGGGTGATTAAAAATATTCAAATGAAACTATACAACACAAAAGCTGGTATTGTAATTGAAAAAGATATTTTTTATTATTTAGTAAAAGGCGAAAACTGGGAGGAATTTATTAATGATGATGATCTTTTAAATAAAATGGAAACCTTTACTACTTTATTGGTACCTGCCACTAATGAAATAGTAAATGAAACTTTACCACCCATTGGCGGCAACCAGGAATTATGGGCATGTGGTGTGACATATTTACGCAGCAAGCTGGGTCGCCAGGAAGAATCTAAAGTGAGCGGCGGAGCTGATTTTTATGGTAAAGTATATGATGCAGAAAGGCCGGAAGTTTTTTTTAAGGCAATGCCACATCGTATTGTAGGCAACCGGCAAAAAGTAAATATCCGTAAAGACTCTACTTGGGATGTACCGGAACCCGAACTCACATTAGTAGTTACTTCATCAGGGAAAATTGTTGGATATACTATCGGCAACGATATGAGCAGCAGAAGTATTGAAGGAGAAAACCCTTTATACCTGCCCCAGGCTAAAACATTTGATGCCTGCGCAGCTTTGGGGCCATGCATTTTTGTAACCGATTCATTGGACAGCAACACTAACATCACCCTTAAAATTAGCAGGAATGATACAATAATTTTCAGCGATACAATTGCCATCAATCAAATGAAAAGGACACCACAGGAATTAGTGGGATTTGTTTTTAAAGAATGTAGTTTTCCCACAGGCTGTTTAATAATGACAGGTACCGGTATTGTGCCTTGCAATGATTTTACATTAATAAGCGGCGACGAAATTAATATATCTATTGATGGAATCGGCACGCTGGTAAATACTGTAAAATAGCCATTTTATCCATGCAGTTATTTATCATCATAGGGGCTATTTTATTACAGGTATTTCTTACTGTAAAAAAAATAAGTCCGTTTATTTCTTTGTTGATAGTTTCCATCTTTTCAGGCCTTGCACTCGGGATGAAGCCTGAAGACCTAATTAAATCTATTGAAACAGGTGTGGGGAGCACTATGGGAGGACTAGCTTTAATTATTTGTTTTGGTGCAATACTAGGGAAAATTTTAGAAGAGAGTGGTGCTGCCGAAAAAATTGCCACAACACTTATTAAAGGGTTTGGCGAAAAAAACATACAATGGGCAGTTTTGCTTACAGGTTTTCTAATTGGCATTCCTTTATATTACAATGCAGGGTTTGTAATTTTAGTACCATTGGTTTTTATGCTGGCAAAAAAAACCGGGTTGCCATTATTGTACATTGCTATACCAATGGCAGCATCATTAAGTACCACTCACTGTTTTTTACCACCACACCCTGGCCCGGCACTTTTGGTAAATGCATTTAAAGCAAATGTTGGCAAAACTTTACTTTATGGCATTTGTATTGGAATACCTGCAGTAATTATTGCCGGCCCCTTGTTTGCAAGGCAACTGAAAAAAAACATTTCCCCGGCTTTAAATATTTATGATTCCAAAATTGCAGAAGTTAAGGTTTTGCCCAAAGCGTTACCTAGTTTTATCATTGCATTGCTACCAGTGATATTGATCACATGCTCTGTGGTTGCAGACAATTTTTTGCCGAACGGAATTATTCAAACAGTTTTTTTATTTTTTGGCAATTCCACTATTGCGTTAATGATGTCCGTTATAATAGCTTTTGGTTATTTTGGTATTTTACAAAAAGTGAACATCGAAACTCAAATGCAATGGCTCACCAATGCTATCAGTGGCATTGCCATGATATTACTGATCATCACTGCAGGCGGAGTTTTTAAACAGGTACTCACAGATAGTGGTACCGGTATTTATATTTCTTCCTTCAGCAGTAAATGGAATATGCCGCCGCTCGTTTTCGCCTGGATGGTTACTGCATTATTAAGGGTAATGATAGGCTCTGCAACGGTAGCGGGTATCACCGCCGCAGGAATAGTTGCACCATTATTGGTTCAGCATAATGTATCACCCGAGCTAATGGTACTGGCCGTTGGTGCGGGCAGTGTATTCGGCTCACATATCAATGACTCTGCTTTTTGGATGTTCAAAGAGTTTTTTAAACTAAACCTGAAACAAACTTTTTTATCGTGGACAGTAATGGAAACTTCTATTTCTATCCTGGGGTTGATTGGCGTTCTGTTGTTAAATGTTATTATAAATTGATAAAACAGAAGCAGTTTCCGCTCTTCAAATTAACATTGCAATGAATTGCTGGTATTTGAGAAATTAGACACAATATTCACAACAAGTTTATTTATAATTGACGAAAAAAGTATGATAACCTTCTTGGAATTGCCTCAGCTTTGAACTAATTCATACAATCAAAGATTAGTAAGATTTTTTAAATCATTTTACAAATAGGAGTAAGCAATTTTATTTGAGAAATTATTTATTAACTTCACGTAGTTGAAATAATTTCTATTGAGTAATTCATTGAGTAGCAAAAACGAACCAATTCCAAGATATTGCCAGCTAAGAGATTGAGTGAAAATGTTCACAATCCTGCAGCGATTTACAAATGTTTTTTTTAATTTTTTAGACTTAAGAAAATTAATACACTCAATCCTCATTTATTTCGATTCTCCGCATTTTTTTAAGGTCTCCTTGTTTTTTTGCTTTCGTTAAATAGTTTTTCGCTAATTAAATATTCATTTATTCTTAATAAAAACATAACAAGGAAATAATTCCTTTGCTACCTCGACGGTATAGGAATTGCAATTGTACCGAAATCTTAATTTTATTATTTATATCCGTTGTCAAAGAAATTAAATTCAGCGATAAAATCATCGGCGATTCCATTATCGAATTATTAAAAGAACTTATTGCTAAATATTCCCGTCCCGCTTCCGAAGCAATACTGATGATGTTGTCATAACGCACTCATTTTACTTTAATTGACTTTATTTTCTCTAAGTTAGGATTTATTCTAAAAATGAACAATTTGAGGCACAATTAGGGTACAAAAATTGAGAAAACAGGGTTTTATCAAAGGAAACGAAAGTTAAATATATCTTATGAAACCCCTGCCAGCACCGGGTTGTAACTAATAAAAAAAACTCCTAAATTAGGAGGCTTGTGCTCTTTGCAAGACAGAGTACGAACATTTTGATAGAAGATTTGGGAAAAATAACTTCTTACTAAGTTTCAATTTTAGATCGGTAAAGAAAATCATTTATTTTAATTTTGTACGAGAAATGAAAGTTAAAAAAACAAACCCTGGTCGGCGCTTAATAACCGCCCTTGAAACAATTTTATAATCGAAAGTATCCAGTAAAATTTCAGCCTTACCTAATTAATGCGATTTTACAATCCGGAATATGCCGCACAGAAGCTAAGTAGGGGAAACGGTACTCATCGAAAGCTCCCGTTTACCTAAAAAAGAATAATTTTTAATGGATATGCTGGAATTTCTCAAATCACAATTGAAATCAGGTGTTCCTCCGGCACTTTATTTGAGATTTTTTTTAATTTTTATCTGCAATCAAAATTCACAGGTTATTAACCCAATCGCTAGCCTATAAAAATTCCGGCTGTATCCTACGCCTGCGCAGGCATAATTTTTGTTGAATTTCATAAGGGAACTAAACACGGCTGATTTCCGACTGGACTTTTATTAAAGCTCCTGGATTTTATCATTTATCTTTTTTAAAAGCTATAGTATGAAACAGAAAAGTTTTATTCCGTCATTGGTATTTATGCTGTTAATGCTATTGCAGTCACTGACAGCAATTGCTCAATCAAGCGGGGCAAGTAATAAAGGCTCGAATCCATATCGTAGTATTTACTGGAAATCCCACGTTTTGTAACCCCTTTTCGCCACTCAAATTTACAGCTAAATTGGGGTGGCAGATAGGGCTCAGTGTTGCAGGATTTTCCACATATCTTAAACATTAAAAGATTTAATGAAATAAGGTTACAGCTGAAAGTCTGTTTGCTTATTTTAGTGGAAAATCCATACTTTGCAACATCCGCTCCTCATGTGAATTTACAGTTAAATTGTTGTGGAGGGGGAGGCTGTGTTGCCAGCTTTCCCAATTGACCGCATTTAAAAAACGAAGAGTGAAATATCTATTGTACAGACATTTTGAATAACCCCTACAGCATGCGCCGCTTGTTTTTTTTAATATCCCTTTTTATAACCGGTCATGCAGTTGCCCAGCAAAAAAACTATTCGTTTACCGGATATACCACTGCGCAAGGGCTTTGTGATAACATCATACAATCAATAACGCAGGATAGCCGCGGCTTTATTTGGATCGGTACTAACGAAGGATTAAGCAGGTTTGATGGAAAGAACTTTAAAAATTTTTATGCCCCAAAAAATGACACTGTAGTAAAAAGCAATTCGTTCGGCACTATCTATGAATATAAAAAAGGTCGCCTGGTTTTTCTTAATTACAACCGCATTGTTTGTTTCAATACTTACACTGAAAAATTTTATTTGCCGGAGCTCCCTAATGTTTCTTTCGCTGCCATCCACCGTTCTCCAAAAGGAAATAATTTTTATTTAAGTGCTGTATCTAAAGTATATATCACGGATGATAAACTTGAACTGATCGGCAGTATTACTGCACCTCAAAATAGACCGGCCACCACTTATCTAAATGCATTTTATTTAGATACCAATTTAGTGTTGGTTCAAACAACTGACAGTTTTTATATCTATCATCCCGAAAGCGGAAAAAAAGAACTGCTGCCTTTAGCATTTAACTTTCCAGATAAAACTTATATTCCTTTTTTCAGGTTCTATGATCCGGTTAAACAGGAATTATACTTTAGTGAATACCGGTTTGGTATCTATCGTTATTCATTATTAACAAAAAAAATGGAGAATTTGATTAAGGATGCTAACGGGGTTTTTTACACTAACAGTTTTGTGTACGAAATAGTACCCAAACCAAATAATGAGCTTTGGCTTTTAACTGAAAGTGGTATCCGGATCCTTAATACGCTCTCCAATACCATTTCGTTCATCACTTCCACTAAAGACAAAAATTCATCGGTATTTAACAATGTTGCTTTTACCAGTTATACAGACAGGGATAATAATTTTTGGATTGGAACCAAGAGTGGAATATTTAAATTAAATGCCAATGCGTTTGGAATAAAAAGCTGGACGAACGAATTTGCCACCACCGATGGCAATGGACTAATGAGTGTTGTAAAAGGCGCCGATAAAAACATGTATACCACTGTTTATTTTGGCAAGGCTTACCAGTTAAATGTAAGCACCGGAAAAGTTATTGCTTTAGAACACCCTGCCAACATCAATAACTGGGGTTTATTTGTTAAAGGCAACGAGGTAATACGAACTGGTGCAGGCAACAGTCTGTTAACTTATAACACCGGTACAAAACAATTTACAGTAAACGATTCTTTAAAATTTTTTTATCCCAACATTGAATTAATAGTACTTGGTTTTGTACATAGCAATGGCGACGTATGGTACAGTGCCAACAGGGGCGGCGGGTTTGCACGAAAAATAGCCGGAAGCATTATTTATAAAACATATAAAAAAGATGATGGCATCAATACATTTACCAGCACCTATTATACCACTTGCACTGAGGACAGCAAGGGAAACCTTTGGTTTGGTGTTAATAAAACCGATAAGCTTTTGCGCTGGGATTTTATATCAGATCGTTTTGATGAGATCAATTTCTTTAAAGTAAAAGGAACAGAAAGTATTGGCCACACCGGGATCAATGTGGTTACACATGATAGTGGTGGTAACATATGGGTTGCGTTTGACGGCAGTGGGTTAATTAAATATAAACCGAATAAAAATACAGCTGTTAATTATAATATTGCAGATGGTTTGCCAAGTAATTTTGTTACAGGACTGCAATTTGATAATAAGAACCGTTTATGGATAAGCACTTTAAAAGGATTAAGCTGTTTTATTATAGACGAAAATAAATTCATCAATTTTAAAAAAGAAGATGGGTTGCCCGGTGATGATTTCACGAACAATTGCAGTTACTACGATAAAGAAAAAAATGAAATGTGGCTGGGCAGCAACAGTGCATTGATGGAATTTGATCCTGATGTTTTACTCGGTATCAATAAAGAAAATTTTCCTGTTTATACAGATGAGATAATTCTAAATGGCAAAAAGTACGACGATACGCTGCAAAATAATTTAACCCTTGGCCCATCAGAAAATAATTTACAATTTCATTTCACAGGTATTGATTTTAACAAGGGAAAAGACATTGAATACAGTTATTTATTACAGGGTGCGGATAAAGATTGGATATTTTCTGGCACCAGCCAGACAGCATCATACGCCAATATAAAACCTGGCCATTATGCTTTTAAAGTAAGGGCAAGGCATAAAGGGGATAACCGCTGGAATGAAACAGAAGTGCCGCTGCAATTTTTTATTGCCACACCATGGAATAAAACCTGGTGGTTTAACCTTCTGGTAATAGCAGCCATTGCAGTTGGCATTTGGTATTTTATAAAAACTTATTACACACGAAAGTTAGAAAAAGAGAAAAATGAATTAGAAAAACAAAATGCCATTGAGCTGGAGAGGATAAGAATGGCCCGTGAACTGCACGACGGGCTCGGCAGTATGCTAAGTGGCATCAAACATTCTTTTTCCGCAATGAAGAACGATATGGAGCTGACTGCAAACCAGCAAACACTGTTTCATTCCAATATTGATAAGCTGAATGAATCCATAAAAGAGCTGCGCAATATTTCGCACAGCATTGCATCAGAAGCTTTACAGCATAATGGCCTGGTGGATTCTTTAAGGGATTATTGCAATACTATAACGCAGCCGGGAACACTGAGTATTTCTTTCAGTGCACTGAATACTGAAAACCTGCTTTTAACCGAGGAGCAGGCGTTTCACCTTTTCAGGATAGTGCAGGAACTTATTAATAATATCCTTAAACATTCTGGGGCCTCAAACGCCATTGTACAAATAAGCTACAATGCAAATCGCCTGTATGTTACGGTGGAAGATAATGGCAAAGGTTTTGTGTTGGAGGAAGGCCTTAAAAATAAAGGCATGGGTTTAAAAAATATTGAAAGCAGGATAAAAATATTAAACGGAAAAATGGATTACCGCACTACACCCAACGAAGGTCCTTCTGTACTAATAGAGATTCCCTGCGCTCAAAAAATCTAATTGCATTTTAACCGATCATGTGCATCTGAACGGCCACTTTTATCAAAGATGCAATATTCTTAGCTTCGAACTTCGCCAGCAAATTCTTTCGATGTGTATCTACTGTTGTGCTACTTATAAATAATTGTTTAGCAATTTCATTATTGGTCATTCCATCGGCAATCAGCTCCAGCACTTCTTTTTCACGCCTTGTTATTACCGGCATGTTATTTTGTATGTCCGTTTTTCTTAAGGCAAGCGCAGCATCAAAACTTAAAAACTGTTTCCCTCTTATTACTGTTTCAATGCCTTCCATCAACTCTTCTTGTGTAGCATTTTTCAAAACATAACCGGATGCTCCGCTGGCAATCATTTTCTCAATAAAACTTTGCTGGTTGAAAGTGCTTAATCCTAAAATGGCGGTGGCTGGATATTTTTCCTTTACTTCTTTACAGAGATCGATACCGCTTTTATCAGGTAAATTAATATCCATTAAGATCACATCCGGTGACTGGTGATGTAAAAAAGCCATGCAGGATGCAGCATTAGTGGCATGCCCCATCCATTCAATATTCGTTTCATTTTGTAACAATGAATGAATACCTTCTATCACCATGTAATGATCATCTACTATAAATATTTTTATCGGCATGCCCCTGATCCGCCTGCGGCGGAGTATTTTTGTTACACAATATTTATTTCAATATGCACCGAAGTGCCCTTTTCACTTCCAGATTGCACATCTAAGTTACCTTTTAAAAATTCAACACGGTTCTGAATATTGCTCCACCCAATTCCTTTTGCTTGCTGCAATAACGCAGTATCAAAACCTTTTCCATCATCTTCCACAGTTATTGTAAGCTGCTTGTTGGCCTTGGATACCTGCACCACCGCCGATTTGGCGGCAGCATGCTTCATCGTGTTATTGATCAATTCCTGCACGATGCGGTAAATTGTTATTGCTGCTGTTTGAGTAATGGTTAAATTTTCCAATCCGATGGATTGATAAGATACCTTTAATGCGCCTGAATTATTAATGTCTGTACAAAAATCCTTTAGTGCGGTATCCAATCCAAATTTAACCAGCGCTTCTGGCATCATGTTATGGGCCACACGGCGCATTTCTTTAATGGAACTGTCCAGCATATCCATACTGCGTTCAAAAGCCTGTGCATTGTCAGGCGTCATTACTAAATTTCCTTTCATAGTGTTAAATGAATATTTTATTCCTGATAACATACCACCCAAACCATCATGCAAATCCTTCGCTAACCTTGTCCGTTCCTGTTCTTCACCTTTTAACACTGCTTCAGTGGCAGTTAATTGTTGTTGTGTTTCTAATTCATTGATGCGTTTCTGCTGCAGGTTTTGTTTTTGCATGTAGTTTCTGTAAAAGAGTAAAACAATGATCAGCCCCCCCGCAATACTGCCAATCAGAAAATAATTAAAAATGCGCCGGCGCTCTAACTCGGCATTTTGCAATTTTATCTGGTTGTCTTTTTTTTCAGTTTCATATTTAATCCTCGTGGTCACTTCTTTCTGTTGCATAGATTCAGTGAAGGCCTTAATTTGTATATCGTCTCTTTCATAAAAATATTGAAACCCCTTTTTATAATCTTGCATCGCAAAAGCGATATTTGAAAGCATGCCAAGTGCAGTACTTTTACCTTCAAGCAGGTTTTGTTTTTTTGCCAGTTGCAGGGCCTCATTGGCCAGTTCCTGTGCAAGAGTATAATTTTGTTTAGTTAAATAATATACTGCAAGAGTAAGTTTCGAACTCACCATAGTGCCATCATCGCCCATATCTAAGGATAACTGAGTACTCCTTTCCCCGTAAGATTTTAATATTTCAAAATCGTTTTCCTTAATCGCAATATCACTAAGGTTACTTAAAGCAATTGCTTCAATGGATTTGTTATTGATGGCGGTTGCAATAGTTATCGCTTCAGTAAATAGTTTTTTAGCTTCGGCCAGTTTGTTTTGTCCCGCATAGGAAAGCCCTAAATTACTCAGTGCGGTAGCCAGTTGCGGCCTATCGTTAATTTTTCGTGCAAGCGCCACCGATTTATTTCCATATTCGATAGCCTTATCATATTGTCCCAGTGTTTGGTACAGCGTTTGAAGCCCGTCGTTGATATTACTTTCAATATTATCGTATCCCTTTCCTTCCAATATTTTTGCGCCCTGTAGGGTATATTCCACAGCACGCTCTAAATCTGACTTAAACCGGTAAGCACTGCCTAGGTTAAAAAAAGCTACGCCAATATTAAAAGAATCATTGTCGCTGCGTGCCAAATCCAGTACCAGGTTGTTGTAATAAATCACAGAATCAAACTTTGATTGGTAGGCCTGTACGTAGGCAAACATGCGGTACGATTTTAAAATCCCTTTTTTATATTGAAGTTGTTTGCTTAGTTCGCCACCTTGCGCAATATATGTTCGCGCTTTCTCAGGCTCAGCATTTTCATATTGTTGTGCCAGTGCAAACAAGGTATTGACTTTATTGCTGTCCGCTTTCATCGTGGCAAGCAAATGCATCAGGCTATCTACATTAGCAGTTTGCTGTGCTAAAAATAACAATGGGCAAAATAAAAAAATAAATACTGAAAATAGTTTTTGCATTTAAGACCCTTCTTTGGGGTATACAAATAAACTAATAGTATTATAAAGGCCGCCTCCCCTTTTTCCATGATTTTTATTTGTTTACCAAAATATCCTGTTTTTAAAGGAGTAACGAAACTGTCTAAATTTTTCACTTTTACATTATCAAAAAAATTACCAACATGAAAAAGACTATCATCGCAATGCTTATTTTATTTATTTCATTATTTTCTGTTGCCCAGCAGGCCGGCCGTGTAAAAATTTCCTTTGCAGGATTTAAGTGCTTGAGGGAAACAGACGATGACCCCCTGCAATTAGACGGCAAAGGAGACGAAGTATTTTTAAGGTTTTATTTTTCACTTGCCGACAGGAATGGCAATACAAAACTAAAATACAGTAATCAAACAGACACTTATGGCGATAACCACGGGCCGTTTGGCAATCGCATTAATGCGGGCTCCTGCGTTGACCTTTTTGGCAACCTTAAGGGTGGTATAAAAGGTGGCGATAATTTATATTGCAATAATATTGTTGGTGAATACGACCTGGCGGCAGGAGATGTATTAACAGTAGTGCCTACCATTTGGGAATGGGACCCGGGCACAGGATATCAAAATAGTTTTGATGCATCTATCGAAGGCGCTTATACTATAATAAATCAAAAAGCATCCGCATTATCCAACCAGCGTTTTGCCACAACTTCAATTACTGCTAACGGTGGTGGCGATGCCCTTGGCCTTATTTTAGTAGATGCAGGTACATTTCTTTCGTTTAAAGCTATTTTTGCCATTGCAGGAGAGCTTACACCTAAACCGCGGCCGATAGGCATCACCACAAAAGGGGAATATTCACCCAAAGCTGTATTACTAAATGCAAATGTAATGCAACAACTTGCCAGCACTAACTTTGGTTATGGCATCGGTGTCATTCCGGTACAATATAACGAAGAAGCATTGGGTAACACAAGAGACCATGGTAACTATATTATATTACTTAAAGTAGAATTTATCCCTAAACAAGTTGCTGCAAGTACGTTGCCACCTCTTCCAATACCACCTCCGCCTGCCCCGCAAAATAGCGGTAACAAGACAATAATTCCTGCAGTTACTAATAAAAATACTGGCAATCAGGTAATGATTCCCATTAAGGGTAATACCGTCACCCCATACTCCATGAACAACGAAATGATGTATGGCCAATGGAAAGGCACCATCAATACCAACGACGGTTCAAAGCCGCATGCTTTTGTATTTAAAATTAATAATAGTGCATTTTGGTTATTGGATAACAATAATGTGGGCGTAGCCACAGGAGGGTTTAAAATAGAGAATAATAATTTCACCTCCACTTATACATATGCAAACGGCGACAGCTACACAGTAACATCAACAACTTTTAATTCAGCCACCCATGAGCTTTCAGGTAACTGGTCGGGTAACGGTGTTAATGCTGCTAAGCGGGGAACTTGGATAGTAGTAAAACAAAGCAATTGAGTTTTTACACGGCATCCAGTAAAAATATAATTTTATTGGATGCCTTATTTTAATTCAAATAGTAATGTTTATGATAGTAAAAGTTTAATAATGAAACATGCAATAGTAATATTATCAGTCTGCCTTTTTTTAAAAACAACCGCACAAAAAAAAGTAATTCCTGTTACACAGTCTGTTTTAACAGGAGTATTATTACCTAATGGCAGCACACAGGATAAAAGGTTTTTAATTGAACTGAGCGCCAAAATCTTACTGGAAATGGAAAGCAAAAAAAGCAGCGCCGGGGTAAAAACTACAGAAGTCTTATCCTTACCTGCATCTGCTGTTTTTAATACAGATTCGCTAAGCAATCAGCTTATAGCACTTGGTTGGATGATAATACCTGTTGCTACAGATAAAAAATATTTTTGGCTGCAGAAAGACAGTCGGTTTGTGCTCACTTATTTTTCAATTGACAAAAAAGAAACGGCATTGTATTTTGGAGAAACAGAAACGCCACCTGTCATCAATGGAAACGGCACCCGATAAATCAAAATACAAATAGTCAGCAGAACATGCAGCAATTAACCAACCAGGAATATTGTAATGGTAAAAAAAACAGGACACATTAAAAAATCCTGTTTTTAAGGGATACAAAGCTGTATATAAAATATGAATCTTTATAAAAAATAAAACAATGAAAAGGAAATTGGTTATAACAATTGTCGCCGCATTCTTTATAATTGGCAGCACAACTTCGCAGGTGGTACAAAAAACTGTACCAGTAGCCAAACCTGCCACCGTCATTAAAGCTATTCCCGTTCCTCCACCTCCACCACCTCCACCTGCTTCAACAAATAAAACAGCTGCTGCCGGTACTCAAAGTGCACCCGTCTATTCGTTAACGTCAGTAAGGGTAAGCATCAGAACAGGGGCCGACAATAAAGAATTTCCATCTAAGGTGTTAGTGTTACTTAAAACAAGAACTGCTTCAATTGCAGACTGGAGCCCTTTTTATCAACTGAATCTGGATAATGAAATGAGAATAAATTCTACTACAGAGTTTGGCCTTGAACGTGATGCACAAAAGCGAGGGGAAGCTAAATTGGATGCCTTTCAATCATCTGGGTTAATGTTAAATATAGAGTATTTACCCAATTTTATTGCCGATGCATGGAAAATAGAAAACGTCAGTATCGTTTTAGAATTTAAAGATCAAAATGGTAACCTGCATCCCACACTTGGGCACAAAACAATAACATTTACTAATGCCTATGGTTTTTTGAATAATGATTTTCGGCATATTGAATGTGTAACGGATGGTTCTTTTGCACCGCTTACTGCAGTGATAAAAAACTAGGCCAATCTGAAAATTGAATGCTAAAAATAAATATCGATTGACAATGAAAAAATGCCTTTTTGCATTTACACTTGCAAAAGGCGACAGTTACACGGTAACATCAACAAGCCTTAATACAGCCACCCATGAGCTTTCGGGCACATGGACAGGTAATGGCGTCCATACGGTAAAAAAGGGAACCTGGGTAATGGTAAAACAAAGCAATTAAAGGCACTATAGTATAGATCCTGTTTCTAAGTGCTAGTATTTGAAAGGAATAAAAAAACTTTTAAAAGTGTAGTAGAAAAATTTTCGGCTGCCCTGCACTTAAAAGATATATTTCTATGATTTTAGTCATTGAAGGTAGTGGCTCTTCGGTTTATCTTAATCTGTAATTACAAACTACCAACAAATAAAAAATATGCCATCATGAAAAAGACCATTGCTTTATTACTGTTTACCCTTGTATGTTATAACAACACGCAAGCCCAGTTGCTGAAAAAACTAAAAGACAAAGCCAGCAAGGTGATGGAACCTAAGAAGCCTGATAGTAATACCGGGAATAACGATAATAATACTACTGCTACAGCGGAAAATACAACAGGCAATAGTTCAAAAACATCATCGGCACCTCCAATCAATGGCAGCGTGGTTTTTACAATGGCAAGTGATGAAAACCTGCTGCATGACGAGTCGAAGATCATCACTAAAAATAATGCCGTAAGTTATTCCTTTGTGATACAAAACAAAAAGAACGAGTTTTTTTTAGTTGAGGATGGCAATCGCAGTGGGCCATTTAAAGAATCGCCGATTAATAGTATGAAATCGGATGACGAAGATGCAGGTTCATCAGACAATAACCGGGATGAAATAAGTATGGGAGATAAAAAAGATCCTGTTGCCATTCAATATAGTAAAACTATCGACGGAAAATTATACCTGGTTTTTAATGGTAAAAATTATGGCCCCTATGATTTTGTATCAAAAATGATTGTGTCAAATGATAAAAAACATTTTTTTGCTTTAGTAACAATTGGGAGTCAAAGCCCGATGATGGCAAAAATGGGTATGGGAAACCAGTTTATGGTTAATGATGCAGGCTTAAAACAAAAAGCAGGAACAGATGGATCGTCTATGCCAACTAAATTTTCGGTAAGCGAAGGTTTTAAACAATGTATGGCTACTATCATGGACCAACAAACGCAGACACTGCTTACCGTAACTTCTACCAATAAACAGGAAACAGGCAGTATGGCCGATATGTATTCCGGCGGGGGAAGCAAAAGTTTTGTAACCGACAAAGGCGATATCATCAGCATCCCTGCCCAAAGCCCCACACAGGTTTTGGTAAATGGTAAAGAGGCAGCTGCTTTTAAAGTTCCTATAAAGAGTATGGACAGGTTGTTTTTAACTCCCGATATTTCAAAATCGGTGTATTATGAAAAAGGGAAAATATACCGGGCCGATGGAACCGAGGAAAGTCTTTCGGGTGTGCTGTTTCCAAAAGTAGTTACTGTGGGTAATGAAACGGCAGTGTATTACTTTAAAATATACAAAACTGAAAACAACACTAAAGATGTTTACCTCTGCAAAAAGATTATATAAAATTATTGCAACAATAGTTGTTGGCGCCATTATTTGCGTTGGTTTTATTTGCGGCAAAAAAATGTACGGCCAAACAGATTTTGGAAAAACATTTGGTCCCAAAGCTTTGGCTGCAGAAAAGAAATTGCTGTGCATGGAAAGTAATTTTACAACCTGCAACAGGCTATGCAATGTAAGCCCAAAGTTTTTACAAAGCATCGTATTCCCCGAAGTAATGCGGTACAACAGTTTAAAAGATGGTGTGGAAGCTGAAAGTTTAAGAACATTGTATGTACAGTTTGGAAAACAGTATGCTGATTTTTCTATTGGCATTTTTCAAATGAAGCCCACATTTGCAGAAGAAGTGGAAGCCAAAACAAAACAATTATTACCCGATAGTTTGCTTAAAGAGTTGCAATTGGCGTACACAGCAAACAGTGAGGAAGATATAAGGGCCGAAAGAGTGGAACGACTGCAGGATGAAGACTGGCAACTAGTGTATTTAACCGCTTTTGTATCCATCTGCAATAAACTGTATGCATATAAGAATTTCTCATCACCTACAGAAAAACTGCAATGGTATGCTACGGTTTACAATGCAGGCTTTGATAAAACAGATTCATTTATCACTAATAAAATAAAGCAGGATAATTTTTATTTAAGCCAGAATATGCCCGGTAAAAAATTTAAGTATGCTGCTATTGCAGCATGGTTTTACAATAAAACAGAAAGCTAAAATATATTTTACCTTATTTCTACAATTGCCAGGTAAAAAAAATAATAAATCCTACACTCACTTTTAAAACATGTACATGAAACCCTTAAGTTTATTTTTAGTCATTTTTCCCCTGGTAATTTTTGGCCAGCCCCAGGGTAAGTCTTTTCTCGATGGGAAGTTTATTGCCCCCGTTGGAACAAGAGTTGTTATCAGTAAAGATGGAACTGATGACCTTGAACTGGTTGCTAAACCAAATGGTAACCAAACCTACACAGTAACCGATTTTAAATTCCCAAAAGCATATACGGACGGAACGCCTTATACTCTGACCGTTAAATCCGTTCCTCCCGGAATCACTTGCAGAATAGATAAAGGAACCAGGGGTACCATTTCTTTGTCGCCTGGTTTTATAAGGGTTGGGGCAGATTATACTTATGACCATTTAAGCCGCAGCAGTGATGATAAAATATTGGGAACTTATTATGAAAGCGAAGCACCGGTAATTGCTGGAGATTTTCCTGAAGATGGCCGTTATGTGGCATTTGTTTCCAGTGCGGCAAATCTTGATAACAGCAGCGGCAAACGCCGGCAAATATTCTGGCGCGACCGTAAAACAGGAACTACAAAAATGGTAAGCCGTAAGCCCAATGGCGAAGAAGGTGATGGAGACAGTTTTGCCCCTGCTATTTCAGCCGATGGACAATCTGTGGCATTTGAATCCTATGCAACCAACCTGGTTGGAGGTGATGTAAATAACCTGCGTGATGTATTTAAGTGGAATGCAAAGGACAACAGTATTTTATTAGTCAGCACCAGTGGCCCTGCCGCTAATGGAGAAAGTTACCAACCAGTTATTTCAGGAGATGGAACGGTAATCGCATTTTCGTCGGGCGCCAGTAACTTAACAGCAGGGGTAAACGATAATGCAATGATCAATGTTTACATTAAAGACCTTACTTCCGGTAACATTACACTATTAACTGCTGATGCAGTAACAGGAAAAGCAGCTGGAGGATCAAGCCCTTCTATCTCTCAGGATGGTTCACGCATTGCATTCTGCTCTTTTGCGTCAACACTGGTAGAAAATGACAACAACGGGCTTTGGGATATTTTTGTTTACGACAGCAGAACTGCAAAATTAAAAAGGATAAGCATGGGGGTTGGAGGCAGCGAGCGCCTGCAGGGCGACGAAAGTGCCAGCCGTGTGGTGGCACCAGCTATCTCGGGCGATGGTATGTTTGCGGCCTATGCTACTACTGCACCTAACGTTGTTAGTGATGATACTAATGGCATGCAGGATGTTTTTGTAACCAATATTGAAACATTGTTCACAGTAAGAGTAAGCACAGATAGTAATGGCGGGCAATCAAATGGCAATAGCCCGGTAGGACAAGGAGAAAAAATTGCTTTATCATTTGATGGTGGTTTGGCAGCCTTTACAACTAATGCTACAAACCTGGGGGTGCCTGCAGGAAATATATTGTTGTGTAATGTTATTACTAGGGAGATCACTCCTGTTACCAAAGAAGTTGGTGCATCAGCAGGCCGGCCGGCCATTTCAAGATTTGGTGGGTATGTTGTATTTGGTTTTGGAGCACGCCTTGATGGAAGGTTTTCATCTTCCGGGTTATTTGCAAAGTTTACTGGCTATAACCGATGCCTGGCATGTATTGAATGAGAAATAGGTGCTGGATAAAACACAGGTATGTAAATCCAGGTTTACTTCGTATGCCGGAACATTTGCCTGTTTCATTAGCGGCAACTGCTGTTTTTCTGAATGAAATAATATCAGTTGGAATATTTGCGAAGAGAAATAATAATTATTAATCGGTGTCAAATATATTTATTGTAATTAAAAATGTTTTTTTATTCCTGCTTGTTGGTTTTTGCGCAAACGCATTTGCTCAAGAATCAAACCCTTGATATTATTTCTTATACTCCACCGCTGGGCTGGGATAAAGAAGTGAAGACCAGTGTAACTTCTTACACCATCGTAAATAAGCAAAAGAAACATTTGGTAAACTAAATTAATGATACCGATCAATGCTGATGATATAAACAGTTAAACAATCACAAAATGAAATACTACTTTATCGTCCTTGCCATTACACTTTGCCTAACTACAACTGCCCAGGATTGTACCACTGCTTCCCTGCTGCAAAGGCCGGGCACCTGGCATCAATATTCGCAAAGTGCAGGGGGTGGAACGGCTGCAGAACTGTTAAAAGAAAAAAAAGTAGTGGCTGCAATACATACAATGATAAGTTCGAAATATATACCGATGGGACTGCAGGCCAATTATGTTGGTGTATATCATCCATCGTATCCCAATATGTGCGGCAATAGTTATTATTACAGTATTACACCCTTAAATTTTTACTGCGATGGCAATTCGGTTAAAATTGAACATGAAACAGGCTCCCTGTTACATATTGCAGCCAATATGTTTGATGCTGAGATTTATGATACCGCACAGGGCGACCGACTGCTGTTAGAATGTTTTAACGTAATGCACGATTTACCCATACAAAAGGATGACTATTGGTTCTTTAAAGAAATTAATATTTCTCTTGGAATGGGTGTAACCGGTAAACGAGGTATGTGGCTGATTACCTACGACGGAAAGCTACCCTATGCTTATGTAACACGCAAAGAGTTTTTAGAAAAAAGAATAATTGCTATTACCGCAATGCAGGAAATGTCTGCATCAGGATTCAGAGATGCGCTCAAAAATATTGATATTGAAAAATCGTTTAAAGAAAAGGAGGTAAAAAATGATGCCGCAAAAATGAGCGAGTACATGAAGAACGATTACCTTCCCCGGAAAGCGAAGTATGAAAAACAACTGGCTAATAATAGTACAACCTATGCACCTGCATTTGCTGCAATTGCAACCCAGCTTAAAAGGCCGGATACCGAATTATCCCAACCGGCAATAGTAAAAATTGATCCTAACCAAACATTTAACTACCTGTTTACCACAGACGATGATCCCTTTGGCCTCATCCTCATCAAACCAAACCCTTCTTATTTTAATAAAAAATTACCCAAATCATCCCCTCAATTTTTTATGGTATATGTAACTGCTGATGATAAAGACCCTGTTGCTGCAAAATTTATGGGTGATGTAATCAAAGCGGTGGACTTTAATATGCTTAAAAATATGCTGGGTAAATAGCACTTGAAAAACTCCCTGTTTTACAGGATAACAAACAATACAAAAAAAAATATTTTTATCCCTGAAATTTTATCTCATGAAAAAAATAATATTGTTCTGTTTGGTTCACTTCTTTATCGTAAGTACGTTTGCACAGAAGGAAACCTTCGACATTGTTACTTATACGCCGCCTGCAGGATGGAATAAAGAAGTAAAAGAAAACCTGGTTACTTATACTATTGTTGATAAAAAAACTAATGCATGGTGCCAGTTAGGCATCATAAAAAGCACAGTCAGCAAGGGAAGTATTGATGCAGATTTTAACAGTGAATGGCAGGAGTTGATTGTAAAAAATTATAATGTAACAGATACGCCACAACTAAATGAGGTGCAGGAAGCTGATGGCTGGAAAATAAGAGCCGGTGGCGGAAAATTTATTTTTAATAGCAATAACGCTATGGCTATGCTTACTGCCATGAGCGGATACAACCGCTGTGTAAGTATTGTATCCACTACCAATACTCAAAATTATCTTAAAGACATTGAAGCCTTGCTATCCTCCATTGATTTAATAAAACCTTTATCAACAGAGCAACAGCAAAGCGACGTAAGCGATACCAAAACCGTTATTGGTTCATGGGGCGCTACCACCAGTGACAACTCCGACTATAGGGTGAAAAACGGCGTTATGAATTATATACAGCGGCAATATTATTTTAATGCAAATGGCACTTACAATTTTGTGAGTAAAGCTTTTGATCCGTTGATGGATAAAATTTTATTGGGTAAAGAAAGCGGCACATATCAACTGACTGGTACCAATGTTATCATCACACCTAAAAAAAGTGTACTGGAAGCATGGAGCAAAAAAGACGGCGCCGATAAATGGGGCAAGTTGTTAAGCACACAAAATATACCACTGGAAAAAACAAGCTACCTGTTTTCCAAGCATTATTTTTCAGGAACAAAAATATGGGCGCTTGTGTTGCAGGCTGCTAAAGCCACTAAAAGAGATGGTTCTTTTACCAGCACCAGCATTTTTACCAATGCATGGTACTATAATCCTATCTCGGCCAACAATAAAATAATTGAATTACCTGACCCATAACTTGAAACAATGGGGGATACCTATAAAGAAAAAGCCGCTAAAACATAGTGTTGTAGCGGCTTTTTAGATTAAATTGTGCCCACGAAAGGAATCGAACCTTCACGCCCTTGCGAACGGCAGATTTTGAGTCTGCTGCCATAGCACTTCGCTATTTTTAAAATTTCTGAAACTCAAGCCTGTAGCGGGTTTCATAAAACCGTATTTTTTATTGAAAGAACTTTTATCAGCTATTTGTTAGCGTTTTTGTTAGCGTTTTGGAACATGAAATTACTTCTTTTCCAGAATACGTACCGCTTCCTTTATCATCATGATCGGGTTGGGTTCTACTGGCTTTTGAAACATCGCAGTAGTTAGACCATAAAAGTAATTTGGCGATACTCCAAACACTTCCCATGCAGTCAAGATATGCTTGTGCTGGAAAGAACTTCGTAAATCCCTTACCTGGGTTATTGCTGTCTTATCCAGCCCGATCAGGTTACAAAAATCCAGCTGCGTGGTGCATTTTTTTATCTCGTTTTTGATCACGAAATCCATCAGGGCAAGCATGCGAACATCCCAGATTGGCATTTTCTTTTTAGTAGGCATAATTACTCTCCTTTTATTTTCCAGGTTGTACCGTCTTCAAAAACAACCTCCGTAGGCCAGGCCTTAACAACTTTTTTTAAATCCCTACTTAATACATTCCAGGTACCATAACCTATTTTCCCATTTTTTAATGCAACATCAGTTGAACCTTTGCCATAACCATCCAAAACACCCATATCTGCAGGTTCATTAAAAGCGTTTAAACCATACCAGCTAAACCGAATTGCGGTGATAGTTTTACCTGAAATGTTTTTATATGAAAGACTTATGTCCTTATAGCTGGAATATTCTTTAGTTACTGGTTTTGCTGAAATTACTTTGACCGGCGCATCGCTTAATTTATTGGTGTCTTTAAGGATATAATCTTTAACTGAGCTGTTTACTTTATCGTGAACTTTCTCGGCGAAAATCAAGGAATCGGCAACACTTTTATATTCTGATTTTGTAGATGGCTGATTACAACTAAATAGACATACTGCTGATAATATAAAACCTGTAATTCTAAGCATCAATTTAAAAGTCATTGGAGTTTTTTTAAACAACAATACAAATCGCTTAGAAATTGGCATTTTCTTCTTAGTTGCCATAAATTAAAAATCATCTTTTTTTGGTGATTGTGACATAGCTTTTTTTAAGCCCCCTACAATTGACTGGATATGCACATTACAAGCTTCTTTAAATTTGTCACTGCTCTTTCTTACGCCGGATAATGGAGTATTATTTATTACCATGGTTTGAAATCCGCCAGACGAATACTTATCCGACGGGCTATAGTACTCTCCTGATAGGTCGCTAATTTCATATTTGTATTTACCGTCTTTTACGGTAATTTTTACAGTATGTGAAACACTTACATCATAAACCACACCTAATATCCCGCTTACTTTCCATATTTCATGAAAAATACCCTTACCTATTATTTGGCCATCTTCTTTGCTATCCAACTGAATGACGTCCTTTGCAGATTTATATGTAGTAACGAACCATGTTTTTGCGTTGAGGTAAAGTTTGTCTTTAGTTAAAGTGCTGTCCACATTTATAACCTCTGAGTAAATTACCTGCCCATCTTTGGATGGGAAAATAGAATCCTTATCTATCTTTTGAGCAAAGCCAATTTTTACAAAAAAAATTAAGCAACTTAGTAATAATTTCATTTTATTATTTTTTTGATTCTTCTAATATTGTCATTATTTCCTCTTTAGGAAGACCTTGCATTTCAGCAATCCTTAAAAGTACCCGAATGGTAAGCCGTTGAAGCCTATTTCTTCTGTTCACTTGTACAGCCGTTGCAATTACACCGCCCAAAATAAGCAGGCTAACAAGCGCACATACAATATAAATAAAGAATTCCTCGCCGGTCATTGTTTCAAGAAGACACATCAGCAATCGTTTTAAGGTTTAAGAATTTATTATGAAAAAAATACTTGTAAATCTTGTGTAATATTATTAGGTTTATTGTCCTATTTAATTAAACACCGAACCTAACCATGCCAAGCCCTAACAAATGCACCAAGTGTGCAAGCCATCAATCGTGCCCTATTTCTGCATTGCCGGAACATCTTCTACAAGTAATTTGCCCAAAGCTATCAAACCTTCATCAACACTCTTCCAAAATTTCTGTCCTATACCGGCGTTCGCCATCTTATATAGGTAGGGGGCCAGCATTTCACCCACTGTTTCGGTTGACTGATTTTTTAGACGAACATCAGCAGTAGCCTTAAACATAACTATCAGCTCCTTATTATTATCCGCAAGGACTTTGTTTGATTCTGCAAGTATTACACTGCTACGCGCCAGGTCCCGGATTGTTTCAATTGCCAGGTCGTCTGTTTCGGGTTCATCACGCTTTGCCTTTTTGCTGGTTGACTCAGCATTGAGAAAGTGTTCTAAAGGCAATTTTAGGGCTTTTGCAATCTTTGCAATCTTATCTACACCTGGTGTTTTTTCTTCCCAATACTGGTAGGTTGATCGTTTTATGCCCAAAATTTCGGCAAATTGATCTTGCGTATAACCTGCTGCAATCCTTGCCTGTGCTATCTTTTGGTGAATTTGCAACATTGATACAAAAATATTTGACGAAATATTTGATGAAAAATTTGGCAATGACGAAAATATCGTCGTACATTTATACCCACAAAAGTACGAAACATATTTCGGAACTAAAATACCACAAAGCGGTAAAACTTCAAAATAATGAAAGGCGCAGTAGATATATCAGATAAAGCGATTAGTGCAATCAAGGCGAGCAATATTGCAATGGGTGAATTGATGATAGTTTTTAATCGCTCAAACAGGGCAATTGAAAACTGGTTAAAAAACAAAAACCAGCTACTTACCACACCTACAGGGGTTGAAGCAATTTCTAAAACAACAGGATTAACTAGAGACGAAATTTTGATCCAAAAAAATGAATTGGAAAATGCCTAAAAATGAATTGCAAATATTAAACCAAATCAACAGCATGGAAGAATATGCTGAAAAGATAAAGATTATAGCCACGCGCTTAAGAAAGAAACTGGGGCAGGTCTCTGCTCCAGCTCCTTCGGGGGATACGAAACTTTCACGACAGGAAATAATGCATGTTTTGAATAGAAGAAAAAAAAATCGTCCACAAAAAATTGCATGATATGAAACAGAAAAAACAACTAACGGTTTTAGAATTTATTATTTGGTTCGCAGCTGCAGTATTGTTTTGTTCATTTACTACGCCACCAAAACTGCATGACGGCTAGTACAAAACAAAGTGGTTACAGAAACATGGTTACAGTGTGCCGGCAGGGGCTAAGAAAACAATTTACATTCATCACACGACTGACAGTTCCAAAGTTACGATCAACCCCATTAAATAAAAAAGCGGCAGGCGTACCAGGCCATACCGCAAAAAATTAAAATCGAATGAGTACAAAATTAAGCAACGGTATCGAATACACCAACAGCAATTTGCCATTGGTACATGCCGAGTACCTTATCATGAACGGCTTTAAAACATCCATGTCAAAAAAGGGCAATCTGCGTTTTTACAAACCTGAATCACATGATGTATTTATCCAGGATGATACTATTGATTTTTTTAAAAAGACTGCCACAGTAATGGATAGCCAGTGGCAGTTCCAGGGCAAGCACGCAGGCATTTCCAAACTAGATTTTTATGGCTTTATAACGCTGATGAACATCATGGGCATTGTGACTTATGGAGAGTACCTGCAGAATTCTTTAAAACAAGGTGTGCAACATGCCGCGCAGGCAAGCTTCATCATTCAGGAACTAACCAAAAGAATTGCAATAAACCAATGAGCTATGCAAGTAACTATATCGCAGAAAATACCAGCGGTACCTTATTACAGGATTGTAAGAATGTACGCAAAGGAAAATCATTTGCCTTTTACTACCATAAAGGAGCAGAAGTATGCTATAGCGCATTACGAATACTGGGTGGCATCCTTGAACTAAGTTATTTATTCATCATGGCAGTTTGTCTTACCCTGCCTGTGATAATAGCAATAGAAATATTTTACCGTAGTGGTAATAAAAAGACGGCTTCATCACTGAGGGTGGTGGATCTGGTTTCAGATTTATGAGTTAATAAAATGAGAACCCGGCTGGGTTTTTACCCGGGCCGGCTATTTTAGAAAAACATTGAATAAAGATATTAAAGACGGTTTAGGGTTTTATTAGGGTAGGGAGCCCTTGGTTTTGGGGCTCCTTTTTAAAATTACTGTTCAAGCAGTGTATGGTTCATATACGGTTGCTGGTGTGCGATAACAACAGTGCTTCGAAGGTAAGCTTTGATACCGGGCCCAGGGATATAGGGCCACACGTGAGGTAATTTAACGGTAGAAGCTTAGGCTCATAACCTGAGACGTAAGGGTTCGATTCCCTTCCTCGCACCAAGATCAAGCAATGTTATGGCAAGTGATCCTTTAAATGTGCTGCAATTGGTGGCAATTGCTACAGCCGGGTAAGACCGGCATTATAAAAATTCTATTATGAATAAGGTTTATGAAAGTGATACGATGGTGGTGCATGATGATAGAGAGCCATTATCAGTTGAAGAAGCTTTTGAAATTCTTTGGAAAGGCGAAGCAGTTCGTATCTGTTATCCTCCGGATTTTTCAGCAGAAAATTAATGTGACATTTATGACAGTGATTACCCAATACTGCTAACCGATATAATTAATGCCGATTACATTTCTAAAACCTCAAAAGAAGAATGCGAAAAAATAGTTTTTGAGTATTTAAGAAGTTATGAAATATATAAGTGAATCAATGTTTTTTCATAATAGCAAGCAATCCAATTCCCCGACCTGTTTCTACAGGTTGGGGAAATTTAAAAAAGTAAACCGGCTACTGGGAAGTGTAGCTTTTAGATATATGGCACTAAGTAAAATTGCAGCAGAGAAGATCGAGAAGGAACTGAAAGATCTTCATAAAGATTTCAGCATTCACGTTGAACCGCAAACAAACAAGGTTAGCGCTTTGATAAAGGGAGTTGCGCTGGGTTTCGATGAATTCATCAAGCTGGCTCACATAGCAAAGGAGCATAAGCTTTGGGTTAAACGAAGTGGCAACAAAGTAGGATTTTATATATCCTAAAAAATAACTCCTTCACCGGGAGACCTATAAACAAGTATCACCCCGGTATGGTTTCTACCACGGCCGGCTTTTTAAACTTTTAATTATTGCTGATGAAATTAACTGTTGAAGAAAAAAAAGAAGCACGAAGTGATGAAAGAAATTTTAATGATCTGATAAAGCGTGCCAGGCGCAAAGATGCGCTTTTAGAAGGTAACCAATTTTTAAACAATAAAACAAGCATCATGAAAAAGAGACACTTTGTTCCCGATGATTTACCAAGGTTAGATCCTGGTACACCGGCTGCTGATACAGCAGAAGAAACTAAGGATGATACTGCTACTGCTGACACATCTACGGATGAAGGCAACGGTGGTGAATCCGAAGATTAATCTTCCCAAAAAAATTAAAGGGCCGAGAATGTTTCGTTGGCTCCCCTCGGCCCTTTATCCTAAAACCTAAAACCAAAATTATTTTATCATGTCTAAATGTTCATTCCCTGGTTGCAATAGTCACGAAGACCGTGGCGGCTATTGTGTAAATCATGCAAAATATTTCGCCGGTGCAAAACCACCAAAAGAGAAAAAGGCTATCCCACAACAAAGTGAGAAGAAAAAGCAAGAACTAAAAGAACAAAGGCCTATCAGGATTTCGCAAGGGGATTGGTTTGTAGAAAGAATCAATGAGCAAACTGGTGTTTGTATGGAATGCGGCGGCTCAACAGTTTGCACAGAGTACGTGTATGCGAGAATGACAGTAGCTCATGTGCTTCCAAAAAGAGAAGATTACGGTTGCCCAAGCGTAGCAACCCATCCGGATGCAGCTCTCGAATTATGTGCCAAAAACGGTTGCCATCACAAGTACGATAACAGCGGTGAAGATGTAGTGAAAATGGTTTGTTGGCCGATCGCTGTAGAAAAATTTAAAAGAATATATCCTTTTATTGCACAGAACGAAAGGAAAAATATACCACTGGTTTTATTACAGGAAGTAGAACCTATTTCAATTTAACAATTTTAATAAAATACCATGAGCGAATTAAAATTTGACGAAAAGACTTTAAGGGCGATGTACTCTACCGCCGATCCTGCTTTCAAGGCAAAGTTAGAGCAGATTTTTCCGGAAGGTCTTTCACTTGGAAACATCATTGACCGGACGCCAACTGTTGAAGCAGCGCTGGCTATTGCAGGAAAAACAATAGAAGGCCTTACCCGTCCAGATGATGCACCCTATGAAACTGCTAAAAGGATTATAGAACACACCATTGATGTTTTGCTGGATGGTAAAGTAGTTGATCATAGTGATTCGAACCAAGATAAATACGAACCTAGGTTTATCTATAAAGCGGGTCTCGGGCTCCGGTACTACTACTGCGATTACTGGCTTACGGCTACGGGTTGCGGCCCCCGCCTTTGCTATCTTTCTTATGATACCATGGTTCATGGTGTGAAGATTCTTGAACCTTATTACATCACATATTTAAACTCAAAACTATAACAATGGCAACTGCAAAAATTAAGCTACCAGAAACATGGGAAGAATTCTGTGAAGCTACTGGAAGAGATCCGCTGCGTTTACCAGATACTTCTGTTTATGAAGAAAAAGATAAGCGCCAGGCAATATCAAATTTCAAAATGAATCTTGTAATTCCATATTGCAACGGAAAGAAACTAAACTATGCCGATCGTAATGAAATCAAGTATGAAATATGGTGGGATGTGGTAGTAGACGAAAGCCAGCCTTCGGGTCTCGGGCTCCGGTACTACTACTACGGTTTCTGGGGTACGTTTACGTTTTGCGGCCCCCGCTTTGCCTTTGTTTCAATAGCAGTTGCAAAACATATTGCAAAATACTTTTTGCAGGACATGATTGATTTGTTGACGTAAATAAATATGGTTGTGTATCGCATTGGCTGACGGTTGTTCAGGTCTCAGGCTCCAGTACAACAACTACGATAACTGGAATACGAATACGAATTGCAGCCCCCGACTATGCAAATATTTTAGCGATATAGGCCGTGGCTCTTGCCAAAAAATGACTTATTTAAAAAGAGCGTTGGTACTGCTGAATGTAGGAAGGCGATCTTTTAAAAGCAAAGGAAACATTGAAAAGGAAAAACAATTTATACCAGGAAATATGCAGCATCGAAAACCTTATGGTTGCAGATGCGATTGCCAGAAAAGGCAAGGGTAAGCAATATGGAATAGTGTTGCATGATAGAAATAAAGAAGTAAATATTTTAAGCCTGCATGAAAGCCTGGCAAATAAAACCTACCAAACTTCTGCCTATAGCACATTCACGATAATGGAGAAGAAGGAGCGTGAAATTTCAAGGCTTCCCTATTATCCGGACAGGATCGTCCATCATGCAATTATGCTGATAATGGAACCGATTTTTGTAGCTTGTTTTACAACAGATACATACAGCTGCATAAAGGGTAAAGGTATTAAGGCTGCTGCTGATGCATTAAAGGAATCGCTGAAAGATGTACCGGGAACTACCTATTGTTTGAAGCTTGATATAAAAAAGTTTTATCCAAATATTGATCACAGAATTCTTAAGAAGCAGCTGAGGCGCAAAATAAAAGATCAGGATCTTATTTGGTTGCTTGATGGCATCATTGACAGTGCGCCTGGTGTTCCCATCGGAAATTATCTTAGCCAATATTTTGCAAATTTCTATCTCACTTATTTTGATCACTGGGTTAAAGAAATAAAAGGAGTAAAATATTATTTCAGGTATGCAGATGATATCGTTGTTCTATCCGGAAGTAAAGAATTCCTTCACCAACTTTTAGTTGATTTTAAAGAGTATCTGTGGAATAATTTAAAACTGCAGGTTAAAGATAACTGGCAGGTGTTTCCGGTTGAAGCAAGGGGGATAGATTTTATAGGTTATGTCTTCTATCATTATTTCACGCTTATTCGGAAAAGTATAAAACAAAATTTTGCACGAAAAGTAGCCAAAGGAATTAACCAGGCCTCCGCAGCTTCTTATGAAGGGTGGTGCAAATGGGCCGATTGTAAAAATCTATTAAAAAAATTACGGGCATGAGGAAATTTAGCGAATTGGGAGTGGTGGCAAAAAGGTCGTTTGTTGGTGACAGTATTTCAATTGAGGAAATTTTAGATAAAGAAATTATTGTTGAATTCTTTGAAATAAAACCATCAAAAAAAGTGATTGATCAGGATTGTCTTTACATCCAGATAAAATTTGAAGGAAAGGATCGTGTGATTTTCACCAGCTCTACTTTTTTAATGGCCCCACTAAGGCAATTAAAAGACGAAGATTTTCCTTTTAAAGCGAAGATAAAAAGGGTAAACAAACATTTTGAATTCTATGATTAAAGATACTCAGCTATACGATGTTGTAAACCAGGTAATGGTATTTGAAAAAGCAGTTATGAAAACAGCAGACGAATTACGCAGTGAAATAAAGAATTTAAGTAAGGCTCTGTTTTCTATAAACCTTTCTTATGAAAAGGGATTTGATGAATACCTTTTATTGAGTGGTCAGCTTAATTCATTGAAAAGACAGTTAAATGATATTGAAAGCTGTGTCAGCAGATAAGTCAACTGTAAACGAATATGGCATCTTAAGCGCCCATTGCCATCAAGATTTAGCTGTGATGGTTAATGAGCAGATACAAAACGGGTGGCAGCCATGGGAGGGATTGTACCAGCGTCAACAGGGAGAAGAAATATTTGTGCACCAGGTGATGGTGAAGTACGGAGAAATAAAAAAAAAGTCCACGAATTCAAAAAGCAAAACAATAAAGCAATCATGAAAAAATTTATTATCTCTTCTGCTGTTTTAAAAAAGATGCTGCATAAACTTAGCAATGCAATTCTTGCAAAGCCTGTTCTACCTGTTCTTGCAAATGTATGGTGCAAAGTTACTGAGGGCTCAATTGAACTTATAGTAAGTGATCTGGAAGTAACTATTTTTTACCGACAGCCATGCGAAACGACCGGCGAGGGGTTTGAATTCTTTATGCCCTTTGATCTTATCCAGAAGATAGTTGCATTGAATATGAATTGCCCATTATCCTTTAGCCTGGAAAAGAAAGGAATAAAGATCACAAGTGAAAAAGGGGTTTATGAATTGAAGAGTTCTTTCAAAATTGAAGATTTTCCAAAACTGCAGCTGGTACCCAAAAAAATCAGTATGCCAATACCTGCTGAGTTTGTTTATTTCCTTACTACCGCTTTAGCTACTGTTGGTACCGATGAACAAAGGCCTGAGTGTATGAAAGTATTACTGGAGCTGACCGATAAGGAAACTACTATAGCAAGCACTGATGGCTCTTTCTGTGTTTTCAGTTACACTATGGCGGTACCTGCACCAGCAAAAGAAGATATTGTTATTTCCCCAAAAGTAATTAAAGCGCTTTCCGGTATAGAAGACATGAACCTTTACTGGAATGCAAAAGTGTATGCATTCGAATCTAAGGAAGTGACCATCATTGTTACCAGGCCTGATTTAAAATTTAAAAATTTCCGTGCAATATTTCCTCCTGACTATCCTTCAAACCTAACCGTAAGCCATAAAGAAATAGTAAGGGCTTTAGAAAACTGCAGCATCAGTAATGATCCAATGAATGAAGCAAGGATCTATTTCAAAAAACAAAAAGGCCAGATAGTATTTATTGCAAAGGATCCGGGTAGTGGTATAAATATCAATTACGAAGTGGAAGGTGATTACACCGGCGAAGTAAATTCTATCAGTTTTAGTTTTTCACTGATGCTTAAACTGATGAAGCAGATTGATTTTGAAAATGTAGAGATCGCTTCACACCTTGATGAAAAAGGAAATGAAAAAGCAATTGTATTCAGGTCCCCTGATAACCCTTGTTATCTCGGCCTTTTGATGCCGTTGCAAAAAGTTGATTAAACTCTTTTAAAAATACTTGTGATGAAGAAAAAAGAATTAACCCAAACTTCCATTCCATTGGAAAGATATAGTGAAGAGGATCTGCAGGAATTTGAAATTATCATCAATGCTAAATTCGAAAAGGCGCAACTGGAGATTGATAAACTGGAACGTATAATTAATAAAGCGGAGAAGCATGACATATCAGATTTAGAGGAGTCCCGTGATTCATACAAGGAACAGAGGATCAATCTTAACAAGGCTTTGGACAGGATTAAGGATGGCAGCTATGGTGTATGCGCAGTAACCGGTAAACTCATTGATAAAAAGATACTGGAAGAAAATCCTTTGGTGACTGTAGCTCCGGAAGTAAAAGTTGATGTTGCAAAACCTAAAGAAAATTTCCTTCGCAAATACAATGGTTATGTTTTTTATGAAGGGGGGCTTTATGAAAAAACAGGATTAACGCAATTGTTTATTTACCCAGATATTGCTTTGGTTGACACCACTCCGCTGATACCGGTACATACCATTTACTTTGAAATCAATAACGCTGCATCCATCAATCAAAATATTGAGGCAGCAAAGCAGTGGGTTAATGCATTAAAGCGTTGCCGTGTTTGCCAGTGCACTGAACATAACTGCAGGCAATGCATTGAAAAGACTGGAGAGCCATGCACATGGATCGAAGATGATCTTTGCTCAGCGTGTGTTGAAATAAAGGAACCAACTACCAGTGTTACTTCAACTGATCAACCGGAAGTGCTTACTAATTTCTTTCAGCAGCTGAGCGCTGCAGGTTATAAGGATTGCACTATACGTGTATACGATAAGAATGGTAAGCTCACTATAAATTTTATACCTGGTGCAGTTTCAATAGGTTTCCCTCCTATACTGCTGACAGATTCCCCTGAGCAAATTGATAAGGATTTCTTCAATGGGTTTGCAGAAAAAATAAAAAATGCAATTGCTTCTTTTGTTGAACCTGAAAAAACTGAAATTAGTGAAGATCTTCAACCAAATGAAGTAGCTAAACATTTTAAACAAAAAAGAAGCAACAGCAAATCCGTTAAAAAAACTTTATCTAAAAAAATAGCAAAGAAACCAATAGCAAAAAAGACGCCTGTTGTAAAGAAGGCTATTAAAAAACCAGTGCAAAAACATAAAGGTGTTGAGAAAAAGCAAGCAGCAAAAAGATTACCGCCTGTGGATCTGTTTGCAGGCGTACCGGATAAAGATTAAACAATAACTTTTAAAATATACTAACCATGTCAGAAACTAAAAGGCAATTCACTTTCAATAAAAACGGTACCAAGGTTACTCTCGAAGATCCAAATCCTGATTTTTCAGTTCAGGAAGTTTTAAATTTTTATAGTGGGCAATACCCCGAGTTAACTACTGCCAGTGTAGATGAACCTGTTGTAACGGGTAATACTACCACCTACAAGGCAAGAACTACGGTAGGTACAAAAGCTTAATCATTATGAAAAAATCAATTACATGCCAGCGCAAACTAAGCATACAGCAATTGCACAGAGGTCTCGGGTTAATCTTAAGAGAAGAAAAAACAAAAAGGGAATTGGACGCACGTCTTTGCATGGACCAAAGAATGAGGCGCCAGCTTCCAAGATCGTTGCAGATTCCCTTTTTGCCTTAAACATTAAACCAAAAAGGTGGAGTGATTTACAACCGACCAAGGATTCTGATAAAGAAATGCAGGCGTTGTATGAAATCTATTCTGATTTGGTAAAATGTTATAACCATGGCGCAGATCTTGTTAAGTGCAAGAGGATTGTTTACAAACGTTCAGATACTTCACGATCTGCAGTATCTGAATTACTGGAAAGCTTCAAGAAAAATATCTGCCCTGCAGGATTCAGTGTAAATATTGATTCGCACCAAAATAAAAAATCAAAAAGGCTTGGCCATCATTTCACAGTTTATAAGGAATGTAAATTCCCTACGAACTACTGGCATTTTTTTGATATCAAAAATTTGGTGGAAGATCTTCAAAAGCGTAACAGGAAGCTTCATGATTTCTTTGTTATTTTCTTAAAGTCATTTATCGAAAGATGCAAGATACCAACCTGGTGGGATTACCAAATGGAAGGATCCCAGTATGAGCTTTCGAGTTATCTCGATGAATTGAAAGGAGTAATGAAGCAAAATATTCCGCAAGAGCAATTTGAAAAACTTGGTTACACCAGGGCTGATATGGAAAAGCGTATTGCTGATATAAGCACTACGATGAAAGAATACGCAACTGGTGCGGCGTCAAAGTTTATGGTAAAAATTAAACAGGCTCCGGTAAGAACAGCTGCATCGTTATTAAAATCCCTAAAACTTTTCCCATATCAAAATCCTTTGGTGCAGTTCATGAAAAATGCATGCGGACTAATGAAAAGGCCTTGTAACATTGGCGACTTCTGTTACACTATTGCTGATGGACATGATGAAGGAGAAATGGGTTTTGATCAACAGCTAACAATATGCTGGGATTGGTCCGATCATTACTCAGCTACGCACGGCAATCACCTTATAGATCTGGCCCGTCAGATTGGTGTCACACCACCAACCCTTGCCGGTTTATTCTTACCATCCGGGGTACACGGTTTAAAGATGGAAAATTTAACAGACAATCTTGATTTTCCAAAAGAGCTTTCCTTACTGCAGGCGCAGTTCCAAAAGATCACTGAAAAATATACTGATTACAATAAAAGAGATTTGCTATGAACGATTTAACCGAAGCATTTCAAACAAATTTAAAACCTGCATTATCAATTGTTGTTTACAAATCAGATAATGCAGGAGTCAACGAATATTATCTGGAAAGCCACCATGTTAATGAAAATGGCCAGCTGCTTGAAGGAAAGCCCTTGATGCAGGAAACACTTGCTGAAATAGTTGAGTTGTTTTATGAAGAAAAAAAAGAGCGTTCGCAGATATCTGGTTTCATTTCAGAGCAGGTTTTATTTTACATGCCGCTTACGGGTGGTAATTACAGGCTGGTGTGGTACCATCCGGCTGAAACAAGGTACATGCATTTTGCCAAAGTTCTGAAAATTCCATCCGGAAAGGCTTCAGTACCGGCGCTAGTTTATTTGGTAGAGAGAAATGAGCTTTCAGTTTTTGCATTAAAGTCGGACGATCGCCCAACAGAAAAAACAAAAATATATCGTGCTCCTTTTCATAACATAAATAATCCCGGAGAGGTATGCTTAGGTAATGCAAAAGTTAAGAAACCCACTGATAAAACTTTCACCAATGTGATTAAATACTGGGAAGATATGTTTTGGCTATCAGAATTTGCCCACTTAAACGGTTCACTTAATCCTACCACTTCAAGTCTTGCAAAACTATGGACACGTTTGGTGAAAAGCAAAGGCCGCTTAAAATGGTCTTCACTGCCCAATGAATTAAAAGAAACCCAACGCAAAACTCTTATAAATATTTTAAAATGAAGATTCACTATACCCATAGCTATTTAATTCAGCCAGGCCATAAGATCACGGTTGACCTGGTAGGCGTTGGCGGTACCGGTTGCAGGATGCTTACCAATCTGGCAAGAATAAATGAAGGCCTTGTAGGGCTTGGCCACCCTGGTCTGCATGTTCGCAGCTGGGATGATGATATTGTTACTGCAGCAAATAAGGGTCGGCAACTTTTTAGTGATGCGGATTTGGGATTGAATAAAGCTATAGTGCTCACTACAAGGATTAACCGGTTTTTTGGCTACGAGTGGGAAGCAGTGCCGGAATATTATGGCGGTCAGAAAGGAACGAGTAACATTCTGATCACTTGTGTTGATACTGCAAAATCACGGGTAATGCTTGATTTAAAATTATCTGACCGCAATCAAAAAAATGCAGCGCCTCCAAATATTCAATACTACTGGCTGGATCTCGGTAACACTCAAAAGGCTGGCCAATGCGTACTAGGTACATTCCAAAAAATAGAGCAGCCGACAAGTGAATTTAAAACTAAAGCTGAATTACCAAACGTCATTAAGAAGTTTCCGCAGATTAAAAAAATGATCGATAAGGATGATAAGAGCGGTCCGAGCTGCTCTATTGCAGAGGCATTGGAAAAACAGGATCTATGCATCAATACAGTTTTAGCGGAATTCGGCACAAGCCTTTTATGGCAGCTGCTTCGTGATCACAAGATAAAGCACCATGGTTGTTTTGTAAACCTGGAAACATTTGTAACTAACCCAATTAAAATACAATAAAATGATTACTCACCTGGTATCAACCATAACTGTTTTTCAAACTGACAACTATAAAATCTTTGAGTTTATAAAAGGTAACCGGCCTTTAAATGAACAGAAGATTAAGCGTATCATCAAAGAAATAGAAACCGGCAATGATATGCTTAAATATTATCCCATTCAGGTAAAGGTGGAAAATGATAGCCTGGTAATTCTGGATGGCCAGCACCGCTTTTTCATCTGTAAAAAATTGAAGCGCCCTGTATATTATATACTGGTGACCGAAGATAAAAGTATGGTTGATATCGCAGGGGTAAATAGCAATGTTGAAAAATGGACCTCTGAAAATTTTGTGAACTGTTATGTAAATCAAGGTAATGAACACTACATAAAACTGAAAGATTTTTTAGATATCTATAAAATTAACGTTGGCACTTGTTTGCGTTTGCTTGAAACCGGTACACCTGGCGTAGAAGGTAGCAACGCAACACTATATGAAAAATTCCAAAAGGGAAGGTTTGAGGTTTCAAAATGGGATGAAGCTGTTTTAATAGCCGACAATTGCCAGTTATTCAGTGCCTTTCCTTATTGGAAAGATCGCTCTTTTGTAGTTGCTATTTACAGGATAATGAAGGCTGGCAAAATTGCTGTAAGTGATGTGGTTGATGCCTATAAAAAGTATCCTGAAATGCTGGTTAAAAATCTCTCGTATAAAAATTACGTCTACAATCTTGAACAGATTGTAAATAATAAAAAGCATAACAGAATTGCAATCATCTAAATATCCAAACCAATGGAAGAGTTTTCTTTTAGTGATTTGACGCTTATAAAAAATATGGGACTGACCCATACCTATAAACAGATCGCTGACCTTTTGGAAAAACCTGTAAATGAAATTGCGGATGTGATAGAAAGGACTTTTAAAGGCATTGATAATTTACAGACGTACCAGGATAAGGTAGATAAGAGAAATGCGGTGAGGGCTGCAATGCCAAAGAAAATAAAAGTTATTAAACCAAGGCCCGCATCGGTGGGAAAGGAAAAATTGATAGATCCTGTTTTAGTAAGAAAAAAACAAGAGCGTGAAAGGAAGCTGGCTATCATTAGCCAACAGGATGAACGACGGCGTGTAAACCAGGAATCGAACAGATCAAAGTTTGTGACCAAAAAAGTTGATTACACTGAAATGCGGTCCTTGCGTATTGATCGTAAGACAATTATCTACGTGAAGGATGGTGAAGATCCGGAAGAAGTAAGAGCAAGATTTCTATTAAATTATAAACCCGTAAACGATTAAAATGAGGGATCTAAAAATATTCAGCGCTGAAAAACATAAGGAACGCAGGCTTGACGAGCCTGCAGTACGGATCAATATTCCGATCGGCACTTTCACTTTTAATATGACGGCTACGGAGATACTGGATTTACAGGCAGGAGATATGGTTAACCTGGGATTTGATGAAAGAATGAATGACTGGTTTGTATATAAAGTTAAAGAGGGCGGTTTTGTATTGCGTGTAATAGGCAAGGAGCGTGGCCGTGGTTTAATTTTCAACAATGCCACCACAGCACAGGCGGTTGCTAAATCAATAAAGTTTAGAGGGAAAAGTTTCCTTGTAAGAATTGGAAGCGAACCGGAAGTTGAGGCAGAAACTAAAACTCATTACTGGTCTTTAATTACAGCTGCAGTAGAAAATGAATGAAGAAGATATCATAGCGGAAATAAAAAAAGCTGTTGCCCTGACGATGGACGGCACCTATGATGAAGTACGCTTGCTTGAAAGTCATTTGATGGCTATAATCAATGATAGCCGCAAGGATTTGACAGAGCAGCTTATAATGATGCGCAATCAGTTTGAGAGGTTCTTGCATTATGTTGAGGAATATCGTGAAACGCAAATTGATATCAAGCAGGGTAATAAATATAACAAAGGTAAGTGCGCAAACCAGGCGATGAAAATAGATGAAGTAATAATCTTTCTGCATAAAAGCGGTTATAATACCGATCGCTGGAAAAAGAAAGAAGAACCAAAGGAAACAAAATCAGTAGAACAAAGAGGACTTTTTAACTAACCCAATGGCTAATATAAGACCAGGCATATCGTTCTACAGAACTGATAGTGGACACATACGTGATCCGAAAATCAGGTTATTGCGTAACGAGTATGGAAATGACGGATATTTTATTTACAGTGCTCTTATAGATAAGGGGCATGAGGAGTGGGGTTATTATTTCGATATGAATAATGAAGAGGAGTTTGAGCTATTCGCAGATGATTTAAAAATGAAAACAACCTTAGTACGTGAAGTAATCACCGGGTGCCTTCGACGTGGCTTATTTGATAATGCCGTTGCGGAGATGTCCAAAGTACTTACGAACGAAAAAATGCAAGAGGTATTTATTTATGCCACAGCAGAGCGTCGCAGAAAAGGTAGTGAATTTGAAATCAACAAAGAATGGTTACTCTATGATCTTATGAAAATGAAGAAAATTCCCGAGAACATTTTAATTGTTCACGGGAAAATAGGTAATCTTCCCGTGAAAAGTTCACAAACAAAACAGAAACTTAAACGGAAACAGACACTTAAACAAAACGAAACTAAAAAGATTGAAGGAGAAGCGCCGTTGGCGCCGCCCTTGCAAAATTCTAATTCTGATTTAGAAGAAAACAAAGCGAAGGTCCAGGATGCCCGGCGAAAAAAAGTTGCCGATAATCCACCAAAGCTTGAAGAGGTGAAAGAATATTTCGCAAAGTTGTATAATCCAAAAAATCCTGCTACGTGGTTTCCGGATAAATGTGATTTTGAAGCAAGAGAATTTTACCTGCATTACAAGGGAAACGGATGGCAACAGGGATCACCGGGCCGGCCATTGTATGATTGGGTTTCAGCAGCGGAAAAGTGGATCAGTAAGGCAAAGAAAGGCGGATTTAATCAACCAAGTGCGCCAACTTATCAGCAACCAGTTGTATTACCACCGCCGGCAAATAAAACATTCGCACCAACAACCACATTGAATGCGACGCAAAGAGGAATAAATTTTTTGTTCGAACAGTTTTTGGTAGATAATAATTCAGTTACTGTGATCAGCGTGGATTACATGATGTACGATGAAATGAACCGGGCCGGCAAAATCAACCTGAGTGAAGAAGAGAAGACACAGATTCATGAAAAAGCTGTGCAGCACTACAAAGCTAAAAACGTGGAGTATGACGATAAAATACTTCTCAATTTAAAAAAACGAATGGGTGTGCTGGAGATGTTTAAAAAGTTAGAGACCTCTGGCGATAAATTAATTTTTGAAGAAAACAAATAAAAAAATATGCAACTACACATTTCAGATCCAAACGCGAACGAATTTATAAAGCAGTTTGGTATTACACAGGAAAGAGCAGACGAACTGGCCTATCAAATGAATCTTATGAGTAAAAGGCTACTCGGCCACGTTGTTAGGGTATGTGATGTTTTTAACGAGATAGCAAGCTTTTGCGAAACAACAGAAGAGTTGGTTTTCTGTACGATATCTCACACCAATTACATGAGTGTTACTTATGGCCATATCTATTGCCCGCCAAAAAAAGTCAACAATAGATTAAACTAATTACGCTTATGAAAAAGAAACCATTACAAACAAACTACACCATCCAGTTATCCCTGGAGGAGTATTTGAAATACAAAAAAACTTTAGAGTATTTAAAAAACTGCAACAGTCATTTGGAGTGGGCCATAAATAATGATGATGCAAAACTGGATCCTGTTAAACTTTCTCAAACCTTAAAGCATATTCAGAACCATATCGATGTTTTAAAAAACTATGTAAAATAAATGAGTAATGTAAATGCGAAAACAAAGTGTAAGCACTTTAATGGCCTAATGAATAAGGTTTGCAAAGCTTCTGTTCATTATGATCAGGTTAAAGTGAATATACCTGGGCAAATAGTTAAGCTGCCTTGTATTGACCCTTCCTTGCATTGTGCATGTCGTGAATACAAAACCGATGAAGAAATTCAAAAAGAAGAATCTGAGATGGCTGAAATAGTAAATCGTATGGCTAAAGCCTATATAGAAATACAAAAATCAAAATTACAATCTGGTAAAGTGGATTGTGAATGTGGGGGCCAGATTTCTTTTACCAGAGCAAAAACAAATGGGCACATTTGGGCGAAGTGCAATAAATGCAAAATGTTTTTTAACGAATAAAATTGAATCATGAAACCATCTGTAGTAACAAATGAATTGCTTGAAGTTGTCAAAAATAAAATTGACATACTGATGGAAGCGATCGAAGTAGAAGAAAACCCTGGCCAGCAGATCGCATATAAAACACAAGCTGCAACAGGATCCTTTGATCCCCATCCCGGCAGCGGTGTGCAAGTAATAATTGAAATACGTGTTAAAGAAGAATACTTTTTGGAGGATGGAGAAATAATAATCATTACAGAAACGCCACCGGAATTTTTGCAGGAGCCTTATAAAGAACATGGCCCGGTAGAAGACTATTACAATAAAATCAAAAAAGACAGATAATGGAAACAGAAGTAAGAGTAAATCATGCAACTGCTGAAACAGTATATATTAATCATGTTACTGCAAGTTGGGGTACATTCTGCTATAACAGTATAGGCGACTTATTTATTAATTCGGATTGGGGCTTCTTTGGTTATTCTTGGCGGCACTACGGCCCCGAAGAGTTTAAGCAATTCCTTTCCCAAACTAATCCGGATTATTTAGTTGGCAAATTTGGTATTAATTATAGAGAGGTGGCCGGTAAAAAAATGAAAGCTCATACTGAAACCAATTTAAAAATATTAGTTAGATGTTTTATTGATCATCTTAAAAAAGAATTGCAACATGCAGCAAAATAAAGAAGACCAACTTAAAAAAATAGTTGATGAAGTATATAACCTACAACATCCACCAGTAAGAGACTTCACTGATCATGATTTCAACAGTTTTATTGTTGTTGGTTTTTTACCTGGTGCTCCTATAAAATTAATGATAGGCAAGTTAGTGCAGGTAAGAATGGAAAGCGGCGCTTTTGGCAGCAATCAAATATTTCTAAGGCTTTATGATGGTAGTCTGCAAGTACACGAAAATCAATGGTTCTATCATGTTCCAATATCCTTTCATTTTATGGAACAGCTTTGTGAAATATTTGAAGAGAGTGCCCAAGATGATGAACCGGGAAAAACTTATAGCATTAGGAACGAGTATCAGGAAACAGGCTTTATCATTCCATCAAAAGTAAAAGCAGGTGAAACAACTCCAATGCGTGAGGTAAAAAAAGATTTCATGAATTCACTTTTTAAAAATTAAGCGATGGATGAAGAATGGATAATGACGGAGCAGGAACAAAAAGATTGGGATGCAGCCTTTTCTGACCTGGCAGCTTATGAAAAAGAAATTGATAATGAGAAAGACAGGTATTACCGGGAATTAAAACACCTGGTTAATGTTAAAGCTGTTTGAAAGTGGCTTAACTATGATATGCACTGGGAAGCAATTGGAGTTTTTAGCCCACAAATATTTAATAAAGAAAACGGATACTATAGCAGGATGATGCCTCATGCAAAATTCGATCACCCTTCTTTAAAATATATTGAAATGAATAGGCAGACAGAAGAAAAAAGAGGTACCGGCGTGAACCATGTTTTTATATGTCAGTGGAGTACGGGAACGGAAGGGGATAGTTTCAGTGGTTATCTGGCCATACCACTAAGAAACTTCAAATATTTTGTTATCAGTTATGAATGTTAAAATAAAAACATAGTTAAATGAAATCAGCAATTGTAATACTAAAAGAGCATATTAAACCCCATTGGATGTTTGGCGGTGATTCAGAAAAAGCATTATTAGCAGCTGTAGAAGAATACGCTAATCAATTTAAACCAGGTGTAAGCAGCTCTTTAGGTATTCCACCAATTGTTTTTTATCTAGATGAATTTAGGGCCTTGTTGAAAAGATATGAAAGCAAGGAGATATCGTTTAGCCGATTGGTGGAAATAATGAATGAAAAAGCAACAGGCGTCAGCGCGATGGATAGACTTAAATCTAAGTACAATAATCACGATAATTATAAGAATGCAAGTGAGATAATCCCGCCTATTACACATGAGTTGGGTAAGCATTGGGAGCAACCTAATCTTGATGGGATACTTATTTCCGACAATTTCGCACTGTTTAAAAATCAATCGGATATTAAAAAATTATCAGAATATTCAACCTCCAATCCTTCCGGTGTTTACGAAGGAAAAATGTGGCTTGCTATTGACACATCCAAAGTGCTTTTGTTAAGTTGGTATGGAGTAGGTGAGCAACCAAACGTTTGTACTATAAATAGAAGGCAAATAATTTTAGCTAACCAATAATAATATTATAATGGAAAAATTTACATGGGCAGACATAAAAGAGTTTGCTAACAAATTAGATGAACAACAGTTATCGGAACCGGTTAGATGGTGGGGTGAAGAAGAAGGTGGCGAAATCATAAACGCTGTTACGCTTGAAGAAGATTATGTACAAACTGATGAGTGTATGGAACCAGTATCGGTGCAGGAATATGAAGAAGGAGAAGATCCTTATGAGGTAGCACTCACGAAAGGTACACCTATTTTGTATTCCGATTCTTTACTAACCGAAGAAGAGAAAAGTGAAGATTAACTTATTTGAGTGCATTGGTAGGTGTGGCGGAAAACCACAAGGGCACCGTAGAACCGGAGACGCTAAAAGAAAGATGAAGTACAAGTCAAGTATTTAGGGAAGATTCGAAAGTGAAGGGAACCAAGGAACGAAGTCTGCAAAACTTATGTTTCTGACTAAAGTATCAATGTTAACCAATATCAAGTAGATGGCAACCATGCAGGTAAAAATCCTGCCATTTATCATGCGCTCAATTTTAAAACAAATAAAAATACATAGATGGAAAATTTCTTTTACGAAGATAAGTTTATCAGCGACTTAACAGAGTTGCTTTATGAACTCGACCTAACGGAAGAAGACACAAGTGATATTGAAAAACTTCCTGACGATTGGGCTATTGAAGTTATGGACACGATTTTGGAACCAATGTTTAAAATTACGCCGGATTGGATTATAGAAAATATGCCAGATGATAGAAGTTCGGAAGATGGCGATGAAGTTGACCGGCTCTATGAAAAACTAAAAAAGAATCAGGAATTACTTGATAAGTTGAATGAACTGATACCAGAACTTTATTACCCTACTGATAAATCATTTACAATAACAAAACAAGATTTGATTGATTTTGTAAAATAATTTCCAATGAAAGTAATTAGTCTTATGCAACCATGGGCCCAGCTGGTGGTTATTGGTGCAAAGCAAATGCGGGCGGCTAAATAAAAAGAAGAATCTTAAATTTACATTCATGATACAACAAAATGAATTAAGAGTTGGTAACTATGTTCAAAAGGATGGCAAATTTTATCTTGCTGACTTTATAACAATACAAATGGCCCACAACTACGATCCTGTTTTGTTAAAACAGGATATGATGGAAGGTTTTGGTTTTAAGTTTGATGGTTTTGTTAGTTACAGAAGTGATGACTTTCCAGAGGAAATAAACTACTGTAAAAGCGATGGTACTTTTGCTCTTGTTGTTGGTAGTTACGAATTGATTGTAGGGCGTTGGTTTAAGTATGTACATGAATTGCAAAATCTGTTTTATTTTATGACGGGTGATGAACTTCAAATAAAATTATAATGACAACAATAATATGGCAAGCTGAGCCTTATCTCCAGCTAAGTAAATTCAACAGCTTTGTTAATTTGGTTGTAGGCGATATTGTTTTTGATAAACAAGAAAATACTTACAAAGTTGTGAGGCGTAATTTTCACCTTACAAACAACTGTTTGGAAATACAGGTAAAAAGAGAGACTAAATAAATTCATAAACCATGGAAATAAAACAGACTGGCGGCTCTAATGATGCTAATAATGAAGTTGCAGAATGTAGCGCACAGGTCAAAGGTACAAGCCATGGTTTCTTTATAGGTGACAGTGATAAGGCGCAAGAATTCGTTAAGGCCCTAAAGACTTATGGCAACATGGAAAGCAGGCTAGGTAAGCAGGTAAGGATTTTTGAAGAGGTTACTAATTTATGCACAGATATTGTGAACCTGGCAGAGATGTTGCCAAAGAAAGGCAACCCGTTTGCAATTCACAGATGCAAGATACCAATAAACAAAAGTTTAGCAAAGGCGATACATTGGCGTATGAAATTTGGTTTGATGGAAACGTTCACCAAAATTAAAATCATTCAGGCGACACCTATACCTAAGTTTGATCGTGGTTCACAAACAACGCCTGGTGGTAACTATACAAATGAACCTTTTGTTAACTCATTTAGAGTTAGTTTTAGACCTATTGGCGAAGAAATAATAACGCGCAGCAAATAAATAAAGGGTTAAAATCCAGCTATGTAGTCTGTGAACCCTATCAGATTGTCAAGGTTATTTGAAACTCTCCCATCTAACCAAGTTCTTAAAATCTTTCTTTGATATACAGTCTCATAACCAACAACAGCCCCTCTGTGCCAACTTCCTGAGATATAATTCCAGGTAATTGTTTCAATCGTGTTTTTAGGGATTGTCGAATCTAAAAGGCTAATCACAAAGGCTTCAGTTGCTTTGGTACCTGCGTTAAGTGATGTGCCAGCGGCGACATGCAAAAGTACATGCGTAATTGCACCATTCGATTTCCATACGCCTGAAATATAATAATTCATGGTTAAGGTTTTAGGTTAGCACAAGGAAAGCAATATTATTGAATAATGCAAGCGTAAAAACCGCAATGGTTATTTATCCAATTGACAAACGTTAGAGGTTATTAATTTTATAAAAATTTTAAAAATAATCGTATAAATATTTGCTAATAGCAAATATTTGTGTATCTTTATGTCTCATTAGTTCATTGAAAAAAGCGGTAGTCGCCGCAATAAAAACAGACACTTAAAAACATGGAAAGTGCATTTTTAAGAATTCATGAAATCTCAATTGAGTTTCCTGATGCAACAATCGGAATCGTTGATTTCGAAATTGTAAAAAAAGGTTGGGTTGTCAAGATTAAAGGACAGCAGCATTTCGAAGGTAGGGATGGAATGCACAAAGCTTTCTTCCTTGCTAAAAACACAACCAAAACAATTTCAGGTTGGAAAGCAGGAAAAGCTGAACTGTGGGATGTGTGCGAAATCTTCACTAATGAAGATGAAGCCACCAAAGCAGGAATCAAAAACGAACAGATGGCAATCTACCAGATTGAAACTGGACGTTTGAAATGGATTAGCTAACAAAGTAAGGGGGTGAAATTCCCCCTACTTTTAAATATTTTTTATGGTACAACAAAATGAATTAAGACTAGGTAATTATGTCTTTAATGTTGGTGATTATGTTGAGATAACTTCAATAGACTGGACTGGCATCAACAGAAGCCTTTATGATAAATTCACCGGCACTGACAATTACTATTGCACTTTCCCTGGACCTATTGGTATTCCATTAACTCCAGAGGTATTAGAAAAGAGTGGATTTAAATACCTGGAAAGATACGCCGACGATATAGTTTACAAGTGTGGTGAATTAGAAATTCCAGTTGATGTTGATGATCATCCTAAAACTCTGTTACTGGATTTTGTTACTATAAAGCAATTAAGGAATAATCAGGTAAATACTATTTATCTCGAACCTGTTAAATATTTACACCAATTGCAAAATTTTTACTTTGCCTTCACTGGCCAAGAACTTAAAATAAGATTATAAAATATGAACCAGTTTAAAAACATTCATGTGCTGCCAGAAGATTGGCCAGCTAGCGTGATAAACAAAATGGAGTATGCTGCAAAGGAGCACAAACGCCATAATAACATTTCTTTCAAGCTTATCGAATATACTACCGAAAGTGTGATAATCCGAATTACGCAAGATAAGAATGCCGCTGGCGTATATCATAACCAAAAACGGTTGATTGAAATAGTGCATGAGACTTACGACAGGTTCTTTCCAGGAATGAAGGTATTTGTGCATGCAATACCTTTTATGCAAAGCCCAGCCAATATTGTTGACGACAAATGGGTGAATCAGAAAATGCTTGACACTGGCATGCGGCTGAAATCTATCAGCAGTGATACAGGTATCGATTATACCAGGCTCAGCGCTTTGGTTACAGGCCAGAGGCCATTATCGCAAAGCATGAAGGCTATGTTTTATTTCTATTTCAAGTTCAAGGAATATGAATTGAAGGATGTTATGGCAAAACTGTAAATTAGTTTAATCAATGGCAAAAAAGTTATCTCAAATGGGGTGGGCTGATATAAAGGCAGAGCTGAGCATGACTGTAGATCCACAGAAATTTGAAGATGTTTTTAATGATATTAAAGCTATTATTATTGGTAGAATCAATACTAATTCCATTCCTGATGTTGAAAGCATGCAGTTTATTCTAAAGGTAATCACAGCCGAATTAAAAGTGTGGGAAAGGATACAGAGAAACAGGCAGCATCCGAAAATTTGATTTTAAAATAGAAATAAAAAAACCAGCTTCAATGCTGGCTTTTTTAATCTTTAACGCTTAAACATTTAATTGGTAGTAGGCGCCCTGGCTTTCGCCGTTACTTTTGGAGTGTGTCCATTGGCAAGTGTGGCATTAACTTCAACCGCTTTAACCACACATAAAGGTATTTCTACCAACGCATGATCGATGCAAGCTGCATCAATTGAAGTAAGGATATAAGGCTTGTAATGCAGTGCATCATTCGCTTTATAGTCACCCTTGTGTTTGGAAACCTCCTGACTGGGAGCTGCTACCACCACGGCAGTAGATGCAAAAAGCAACACTGCAACAAAGAGAAATCTTTTCATGATGATAAGTTTTAAGTATGTAAATTACATATTAAATATATAAAAAGTAAACAACAAAAAAATATTTAAAATAAAGAATAAGTAAATAAATTATATATTTGGAAAAGCTTTGAAGGAAAATACCTTCCAGCAAAAATCATGATTAACAACCCAAAAACTTATTAAGTTAAGCCTGTTGCGTATGCAATGGGCTTTTTGCGTTATGGCAACGAAAGTAAAAAAAGAAGAAGGTTTAAATGACAGGCAAAAATTATTTGCCAGTCGCTACTTAATTCATTTTAATGCCACTAGAGCTGCGGAAGAATCCGGTTATTCCAAAAAGACGGCAGCTGTCATAGGTTATGAAAACTTAAGAAAACCTTACATACGTCAGTTTATCAATGAAAAACTTGCAGAGCGTTGCCTTAATGCTGATGAGACTACCAAACTTATAAACGATATCGCAACCGGAAACCTTGCAGATTATTTCGTTGTAAAAAAAGTGCCGCATACACCTTTGGTAGAAACACCACTACGTACAGTAATTCAAAAATTGAAATCCCAAATTGATTTTGAAAAACGCTATTTCGCCAAGTTAACAGATGCTGACGATACAGAAAAAGCAGCATTTATCGATAAGATAAAAGCCATGGAGCGTGATGTGATCCGCAAAGAAATGGAATATCAGCACAACCCTAAAAAAATATGCATCGTAGAAGGTGAAACGGTTATGGTTGAAACAGTTGAGATTGATATGGTGGCCATCAAGAACGATAAGGAGCGTGGCCGTGTAAAATCAATATCGCATAACCAGTACGGTATAAAAGTGGAAATGTATGGAGCTGATGCCGCGGCAATAAACCTGGCAAAAATGCATGGCTTGTTTGAAAAGGATAATGCACAATCCAGGGCTATTGCACAGCCGTATAGCGATAACCAGGTTGATAAATTAATCAAAGTATTACGTGAAGGTAAAACTAAAGCCACTTGAAGCCTCAATCTTCGTCACGCTTGATAAGCTCATGCAGGAAGATTTACTGGCCTCACACGTTGTGCCGGTTAATGATATCTTCTTACCAAATTGGGGCAATAGAAATGAGATAAACCTGTATTACGGTTCTTATGGTTCAGGCAAAAGTGTTGATATAGTAGATGAATTAATAGCGAAGTGTTTGTATGACGAATATTTCCGGTGTTACTACGGAAGAAAGATCCTTGAAAATGTTAGGGGCTCAATTTTTCAGACGATAATTGACCGAATTGTTGAGTTGAAGCTTGGAAAATATTTTGAATTTTCGGATAAGCCAAATGGTTCGATGGTTATTACCTGCAAATTGAATAACAATAAGTTTATTCCTTTTGGTGCCAACAAATCCGAAACGCTGAAATCAATAAAGGATCCGTCTCACTTTTTTTGTGATGAGTTAGATCAATTTACGTTTGAAGATTTCGGTTTCTTTTATTCCAGGTTGCGGACGAGCAAAGCTTTTACACAGTTCTATGGATCATTCAATACAGAAAAGATTTATAAAAGCCACTGGATCCGACGTGTGTTGTTTGATGGCGAGTATAAAGATTTGTGCTATAGATTAAAAGCAAATTATTATCACAATCATTTTATAGACCAGGAGAAATATTACCGAAAGCTAAAATTAATTTCAAACGGCAATGAAGTTACATTAAATGCAATAGCTAACGGTGAATGGGGAGTGATAAGAACAGGTGAAGAATTCTGGAAATGTTTTGATGATACCAAGCATGTTAAGGAATTCAACATTGCGCCAACAACCATTCATGTATCTCTTGATCAAAACGTAAACCCATATGTAACACAAACGATCTGGCAGGCTTTACCAGCGATCAGGGTACTAAGGCAGGTGCACGAGATATTGAGCGAAACACCGAACAACAATGCGCCTAAATCAGCGCAGCAGTTCATCACCTGGTTAAGGAGTATTGGTTACAATGATGTTGTTTTTGTTTACGGTGATCCATCGGGTAAAAACAAATCTGTTGTTGATGAAAATAGTGCAAGCTTTTATGATAAATACATTCAGGAATTAAAGAAAGCAGGGTTTAAGGTAATCAGCAGGGTAGGGAAGTCGGCTCCGGAAGTTGCACTATCTGCTACGTTCATCAATGCGATCTATGAACACAACGAAGGAGGATGGAGCATAGAAATTTCTGCTAAATGTTTTCAGTCCATTGAAGATTATATGGTTGTTAAGGAAGATGCTGAGGGTAAGATGATGAAACCAAAGATAAAAGATAAGGAAACACTTGTAACCTATGAACCTGCCGGGCATATTTCTGATACTAAACGGTATTTCATTACGCAGATTCTAAAAAAAGAATGGGAAGAGTACAAGAAACTGGATACAGCACCATTAAATGACAAAAAAGGCTATTTCAGATAAATGATTTATTCAAATAAAATATTAGCGCAGCTGGGCCGGCAGGTACTGGAAACATATCCTGACCTGGCTACCGCAATTATCAATAAAAGAAAAATACCTGTGGAAACAGACCTTAAAAGGCTTGGCCAGTATTTTGAAATTTATTGCGCATTTATAAATGAAGATCCATCGAATGTACGTGGGCCTGTTCGTAAGGCCCATATGACCGAAATACAGAAGGTTTTTATATCAGCAATGCTTACGCTTTACTTAGACCGGTACCAGTTGAATAAAACCATTTCCGAAGTGCTGATGCAAAGGCCACCGGCAGTAAGCAGGATAATGGATGAAGTAAAAGTTCGATTTGATAAGGATAAATCGTTTGCCGAAAAGGTGACAAATATTTTACAACAAATTAAAAGCAAAGAAAATGACCAGCGAACAAGTATCAATGTTAATTAAGACTGATGATATCGATAAAATAAAACAGGCTTTTATAGCCTCTAAAGTTGTTGAATCTGTCTCTGCAGTTTTAAAGAACTACGAGATAGCGAACCATGAGGTAATGGATCCAACCATTCGCCGTGATAAAATGATAAAAGGGGATGACGGAAATATTGAAGCGACAGTAAAGGTTTCCAGAATTCCTTTACCCTATCAGAAAAATATAGTTTTAGTTGCCTCAGCCTTTCTTGGCACCCCTCAAATAAATGCAACGCCTGGCGATCAAAAGGAAAAAGATCTGCTTAGTGTTATAAAAAAAGTTCTTGATGATAATAAGGTAGATTATAAATTCATGACTGTTGTTAAAACAACTAAGAGTGAAAAGCAGGCTGCTATATTGCTATATACTGAAAAATTACAGGCTGGTAGCGATTATTGGGATAATGAACCGATAAGTTCAAATTTAAGGTTGCGAATGAAGTTATTGTCATGTAAACGTGGAGATGAACTCTATCCGGTATTCGATGATAGCGATGATATGGTGGCATTTGGTAGGGCTTATGAAACAAGTGATACCAGCAGTGGATCAGAAGTTAAAACGCAGCATTTTGATTTCTATACTGCAGATAATATTTACATCAATTCAAAGGTGGCAGGCAGACAGTGGGAAAAGAAGAGTTTTAAAAACCTCATCAATAAAATTCCTGTAATTTATTTTTGCCAAGCGATGACAGATTATGAAGACGTACAGCATCTGATTGATAGATTAGAAAAGAAAACCAGTAACCATGCAGACACAAACGACTATTTCGATAGCCCTATCGTCAAGGCAAAAGGAAAAATAACTGGTTTCGCAAACAAGGGTGATTCAGGAAAAGTTTTAGAAATGGATGAAGGCGCAGATGCAGGTTACCTAACTTATGACAGCTTGCCAGAATCCATGAAAATGGAAATTGACAATTTAAAGGAATACATCGAACAATTCAGCCACACACCGGTAACTGCTGCATCTAAGATGGCCGCACTTAGTTATTTCTCTAGTACTGCAATTAAACTATTATTCCTGGATGCTCATCTAAAAGCGTATGACAGCGAAGAAATTTTTGGTGAAGGCGCCCAACGCCTCTTTAATTATATAAAAGCCGCAATTGCGGTAATGGATTCTAGTTTCAAGAAAGCTACAAAGCTGAAACTTACTCCCAAGTTCACTTACTTTCTTCCAAAAAATGAAACCGAAGAAGTTGCAAATATTGTGTCCGCTTATACTGCTGGAATTATTTCACTCGAAACAGCATTAAGTTTAAATCCATTGGTAGAAGATGCTATTGCAGAGTTGGAGAAAATAAAAGCTGAAGCAAAAGCGAAGGCTGATGCTGCGCCACCACCACCACCAACCCCTGCACAATAAATAATATTCATGGAAGTATTTAATTCTGGTACCATGGTCCAGATAAATTCATAAAAGATAAGTGCCATTATAACCGCTGTTACTATACGAGGAACATATGTGACTTATGAAGTCTCCTATTTCTTTAACGGCGAGTATAGACAGGCATGGTTATGCGAAAACGAATTTGTTTGTGAAAGTAAGGAACGTCAAACCATCGGGTTCAGCAACAAATTTGTGAACAAACGTAATCGTTAACAAATTTCTATCCGCATAGATTTTTAGTGTGATTAGTTTTATACCACAATTAAAAGTTCTTACACACATGACGATTAAGGAAAAAATCGTAGCGGCTATCAAAACCAAATTTCCAAAGGTCAATCTTTCAAAAGCTAGATTAAACGCAATAGCGGATAAGATAGAAAAAAAGATCATCGATGATGAAACCAAGATAGACGCTGCAGTAGACGAGTTTAATGACTTCAACCCATTTGTTGAGATTGCAAAGCAAGACGACAAAATCAGGGAACTGGAAGGCAAACTTAAACCGGCTCCAGAAAAAAAACCGGGCGATGAAACAACTACTCCGGTTGAAACAACAGTAATTCCAGATGACGAGGATGTTCCAAAGTACATGAAAACTTTCATAAAGAATCAGGAAGTTTTATTGGAAAAGATAAGCAAACTCGAAGGCAAAACCCAAGCTGAGAGCATCGCTTCTAAAATTGAAGCTAAGCTTAAGGATGTGCCGAAGATGTTCTGGAGTAAAAGGGCTTTTCCAACCAAGGACGAAGATGTAGATGCATTCATAGAAGATGTGAATACAGATTTATCAGAGTACAACAAGGAACTGACCGAAAAAGGACTGGCCGAAATTCCTATTCCCGGCGGTGGTGGGACTAAGCAAACAGCAGCAGATACTGCAAAAAAAGCCACAAAAGAAGAGCTTGATGCAGTTATCGGCAACATTATTTAATAATGTATTTAAAAAACTTTTATGAACGCAACCCCGAATTTAAATAACACGCCGGAAAACATTATCCAGGGTAATGATTCCATCGTGATTGTTGACAATTTACAGTCAATAAGAGGTGGCCGTTCCCTTAATGTCACCGGCTTCGATCCTAAAGTAATTCAGGCGGGCCATATGATCATTATGGAAACTGCCACCAAGGATTACAAGCCAATGCCTGCTACTGATTTAAGTGCTGCAGGCGTTGCAACAGTTAATACCCTGGTTGCCGGTACAGGCTACACGAATGGTACTTACGAAAATGTACCTCTTACCGGTGGAACTGGTAAAGGCGCCCGTGGTACTGTAGTTGTTGCCGGAACAGTTGTTACCGGTGTAACAATTACCTATCCTGGTTATGGATACACCGTAGGTGATGTTCTTTCTGTACCTGGTGCTTATGCAGGTGGTACACAAACAACTGCATCAACAGTAACTGTGGCAACCGTTGCAGATACTGCAGCCGCTTACGGCGCATTGCCAGCAGGCCACACTTATGCAGGTGTAAACATTGCATCAGTTCTAACAGCTAAACCCTTCGCTGGAATATTAGTAAGGGGAACAGTTAACCCGGCAGCTGCGCCTTATCCAATGACAAGTATTTTGTCTGCGGTTAAAACAGCGTTGCCATTAATCGACTTCAGGGAGGACTAAAATATGGAAACGTCATTATTTTTAAAATACATTCAAAAGTTCTTCACTGGTATCGTTGTCGCTATCGTTACCAAATTGAATGATACAAAAGCGCCATTGGTATATTACCACAAGCGTTTTTTAAAGCCTGATTTCTCTGTTGATGGTAAATGGGAAAGTATCAGCGCTGCCAACACCATGGTGATGGCTGACGTTGTTGCTATGGATTCCAGCTTACCATTGAAAAAGAGGGATTCTATCAGCAAAGCAAGTGGCGATATTCCAAAGATGGGTATGGAACTTAAGCTGAATGAAAAACAGCTTACTGATCTTGACACATTGGCTTTACGCCCTAATACCGAAACTCAGCTTATTTCAAAATTATTCGCCGATACTCCAAAAGTTATTGGCGGTGTTTATGAACGGAATGAGGCAATATTTTTAGAAGCTTTGTCAACGGGCCTTTGCATTGTTGATGATTCTGAAAATGTTGGTACCGGTATTCGTATCGACTTCGGATTTTTAACTGCAAATAAATTTGGCGTTACTACTGTATGGTCCAATACTGCGTCTACACCAATAGACGATCTGGAAAGAGCACAGACAAGGGCAAAAAATACAGGTGTAAGAATTGCCAAGTTCCTGATGGATCGTACTGCATTCAATAATTTGGTAAAAACTACACAGGTTAAGGAAATGGTTGCCTTTTCTTTAGGTTTTGTCGGTAGTGCAATACCTGCACCTGATCTTGATCAGGTTAATAAATCATTACAAGCAAAGTATGCTTATGTGATTGAAATTATTGACCGTTCAGTTCGTTACGAAAAGAATGGCGTGCAAACAACACAAACACCTTGGTCAGATGGTGCAGTTGTAGGTATCACAAGTGAAAATCTTGGATTGTTGCAATGGGCTACTTTGGCAGAAGCCAATCATCCTGTTGCAAATGTCACTTACGAAACTGCCGATCAATACATATTGGTTTCTAAGTACAGGGTAAATAAACCATCATTGAGTGAAGTAACTTCTTCTCAAGCGAGAGTTGTACCGGTATTAACCAATACGGATCAGATTTTCCTTATTGATTCAAAAACAGTTCAAGCCTAATTTTTTCAACTTAAATAATTCTTTGTTTTTATGTCTAAAATTCATCACGCCACTTTAAAATCAGCAGTTGCAACTTATTTGCCTTTTTTACAGGCAGGCTCTACTGAAGAAGAAGTAAAGGAAGAGATCGATAAAGACCCAAAAGCCTTTGACCAGGAGTCTGTAAATGAAATTTATGCAGCTATTGTTGCTGCAAGTGAAAATTCAGGTGATCCAGGCTCAGGTGCTGATGAAGGAGAAAAAGATAAGGACAATGAAAAGGATTTAGGTAAGGAGAAAAAAGCAAAGAAGAAAGGCGCATACATAGTGGTGGCGCCTTTCCGTGATATCGATGATTTTTCTAAAGAGCATAAGCCAGGACATGACGTAAGTCATTTCGATGCTAAGCGTTTAGAAAATTTGATGGAGAAAAAACTTGTTGAGCTGCAGGCTTAATTGAAATGACAAATAAGGAACGCCTTATATCGCTTTTAGGATTTGCGCCCCCGGTTAATTCCGCCGAGGGCGCTCTTTTAGATGCTGGAATTTCGGAGACAGGTCTTTATGATGGAAGTAACAAAGATCAGTTAAAAACAATTGCGATTGAATTGATGCAATTGTTACTTACAACAGCCGATACTGAAAATACAACTACCGGTTTCCAGGTTAAATACGATAGAGGCTCAATTTTGAAAAGGATCAAGGCTTTGCAGGATGAATTAGGAATAACATCCGCTTTAACGCCGACAATCAAAGGAGTAAGGGTATGGTAGAGCAAACAGAAGAATATTATTTTCCCGATATCATCGAAGAAGTTGTTACAAGGGTGAATGATTACTTCGCAAATCTTAGTGAAAATCCTTTTACGATTGATTTCAATAAGGGAATATACCAACAGGTAGGGGTAGACAGGAGCAGAGGAAATTCAGCAGATTTTGGTGACATATTTTTTTGGTTGGTGATGCCTTTTGAAGAATTAGACGCCAAACATCTTGGATATCAATCTGACGTAGGTTGGAAATTGCTGATAGCCTCTAAAACTGAAGCTAATTATACCCAGGAACAAAGACAGGATATCAATTTTATTCCAAAGCTTATTCCTGCATATAACCGGTTTATAGAAGAACTGAAAGACGAGGATAAATTGTGTTTGCCAGAAAAGATTATTCATACTTACAAACTTCTGCCTTATTGGGGTGGTGGAGATGTTTCAGCACCAGGGCAGCCAAATATATGGGGAGAATGTTATGATGTGGTTGAGTTGTCAAACATCAGAAGCAGAAAACAAATCTTAAGATTAACGCCATTATTTTTAAACAACCTTTAAATTTTATACAATGACCATTGTTCAAATACCAAACGCTGGAGGTACAGCCGGAAGACAAAATATAGGTATTCCAATTTTGGATTTAATACGTGATCAGTTCTTAGGATTTATCCTATTGGATCCTGGTGTACATTTTACGTCTGCAGATCTTGCTGATTATCCAACTTTCCTTGCAGCCTGCAAGACAAAGGCCAGAGCTTTGAGAGGTTCGGCAATTTATCCTTTTTGGAAATGCTCAAACTTCGATGATAAGAGCAAAGATCCAACCAAGGCATCAGCAGGTAATTTAACCAATACTGAAATCACTACCGGTGACGGTATTCCTTCCTTTGATTTGCAACACCGCCAGGGTGAAATTTTTCACAGTTTGCTGCAGGCTTTTGAAAGCTTTGGTGGAACTGTGTGTATCATTGATAAGAAATACGCTTTGTATGGCACAGATGATGGTAGCGGAAATGTTACTGGTTATTCAATGTCAGAATTTTATTGTGGTATTGCAAAATTTGGTACTACCAGTGCTGCATCCTATTATCCTTTTACAATTACTCTTGCTTCACAAACTGAGTACAAAGAAAATGCACGTTTTGTACAATGTGATAAAAGAATTGTTGGTGTATCTGGTAAAAGAAACGTTGTACTTGATGCAACCGTCGCAGGCAGCGTAGTTTCTTTGGGCCTTACTGGTGATGGTGGCAAAAATCTTACAGACAATTATGCAACTGAGCTTGCACAGATAGGCGCCTATATAGTTAAGAAAGTAGTAGGTGGTACAACCGCAACTGTTAGTGCTGCTTTCAATAGCTCAACTAAAAGAATGGATCTTACCTTATCTGGTACACCATGGACAGGTGCTTCAACAGGTGATTTATTTACTGTTGATTTGGTAAGCGCTGCAGCTTTGGCAGCATTAAGCCTACCAATCGATGGTTGGGAAAGTACTGGTCCTGTGACCATTGCTAAACCATGACCCGCAAGACTATTAGCCGAAGCCGGCGGTTACTTGTTAAGTGAGACCGGCAGTTATTTATTAGTAGAATAATATTCAATTAACGGGTAGCTGTAATTTATTACAGCTACCATAAATTTTTAAAAATGCCAGATCAAAAATTATCAGACGGGACAGCTAGAAACCCACTTTTGAGTTCTGATTATTTCCCTATTATCCGGGCAGGGGCAAATGATTTAGTTGCACCTGATGTGGTGAAAGCTTATATGGGTGCCACTGTTCAATATGCTGATATTTCTTTATCAAGCGCTGAAATATTGGCATTGTTTACTACGCCTAAACAATTGGTAGCTGCCCCTGGCGCGAATAAAGCCGTATTCCCTTTATTTATTTCAATGAGTTTGGTATTCGTTAGTGTAGCATACGCAACCAATGTACAGTTGCAGGTTAAGGCTGGCAGCTCTACATTATATCTTAATTCATTGGTTCTGCCCAATGCCTCAGATTATTTTGCTCGTGGTGCTGCTTTACCGGTTGCCGCAAGTGGTGGTGGTTTCGATTTTATCAATGCACCATTGGTATTAGCTGTAGGATCAGGAAACCCAACTGCAGGTAACGGTACATTAAAAGTAAGAGTGATATACGAAGTGGTTGATATTTTATAATTATTTCTAAAAATCACAAACAATATTTTTTCACTGGATCAACTTTTAAATTTTTTATAATGAAACCTTATTTAATCCTTGACGGTGTAGGCTTTGATGTTAAAGCCATGGCCGAAATGACAGAAACTGATTTTGTGGAAACACATAAAGATACTGAGGCTATTACTTACGGAAAAACTCCGGAACAAACCGAAGCCTGGTTAAAAGATGCGTATTCCAAAATTGTTGCAGAAAATTCACCTCCACATCCTGCAGCTGAGAAAGCAAAGCCAACTATTAAAGCAGCAAAAGAAGCTGCTAAGTTGGAAGAAACGAAGTAAATAATAAAAGGGCTGCTGCATTTGTAGCGGCCCTTTTTAAAACTGGTAAGATGGGAACAATTGCCTCATTACAAAGAAGATTAAAAGGGATTAACGTGGCTAACATGGCTAGTAAGAGTGTTGATAATACCAAGCAGTATTATATGTTTCAAAACAATCTTCAATTGTATGATGGTAAGTTTAATGACGGCAGTGATATACATCCAAATTACCTGGAAGATCCTTACTTTAAAACTCAGCAGCAGGCAATAGGATATGCAAAATATAAGAGGAGAATAACCCCCAATCCCAAAAGGAATTTCTATACACCGAATTTATTTATCAATGGATTTTATCACGACTCCAGAAAGATTGACGTTGAGGGCCAAAGAATAATATTCAATTCTGATGCTCAATTCGCAAGTTCAATAGATATCAAATACGGGCCAAAGTTAGATGGGATCTACGGGAAATATAAAAGGCTTTACGTAGAGATAGATCTGTTTCCTGAATTTATAAAGAATTTCAAAAGCGAATCAGGTTTATAAAACCATATTAATGAAAAAGCAGAGCATAAAAAAGGTATCAGATAAAAAAATGCAGCAGCATACCCTTGAATTAGACAATGGTAATACTGATGTAGAGATACAGGAGCCTGAAAAGGCGCCAGTAGTTTTGCATAGGACATGCAAGACAGTTACTATAGGTGCATTTAAAGAAGCTTTCTGCCATAATAATTTAACCGCATTGATCATCAGTGGTGAACCGTCGCATGATGAATTGAAAGACGCCTGGGATGAAATATTATTTGATTATGCATTGGTCTTTAAGACAAAGGATAGCCAATACCTGTTTGAACTTTCACAGAAAATTGATTTAATGGATCATCATATCAGTTTTGTAGAATACGCAGAAAAATATTTGACAGCAAAATTTGAGTTTGATGGTACCAGTAATGATGATGTTGTTGATGAACTTACTTTTCTTGGCTATGACGTAACCAGTGATACCGAAAATGGCCCGGCGTATCTGGATTCGTTAAAAAGAATGGTATCTATCTGTAAAACCAATTTATTTGAACTGGAAGATTTGAAAGCAGAGTATTCCAGGTTAAACAATACAGCAACCGGCAAGAAGCAATCAGAAGAAGATTTTGATGCAAATATTTTAATGCTTAGCCGCTACCAGCATTATCCGCTTAATGAAGAGAAGGATACCATTTACAGGTACGCAATTATTTTTAATAACTATCTACGTGAGATGACCATAAGTAGTAAAAAAACAGTGCCAGATGCCGAATGAAGAAAGGGTAGATTCCGTCATTGTCGAAGAGTCGATCAAGCGTGAGCTTGCGTTCCTGAATGATGGGTTGGACAGTTCTTTAGCTAAGCTGAAAGAGTTCGCCAGTGTAAGAATTTCGCTGGAGGGTGCTACTAATGTACGTGACCTGGCCAAAGCAAACGTAGAGTTTGTAAAATCACAACAGGCAGTAAAAACGCAACTTGATTCGGTTAAGGTTAGCCAGGATGCATTAAACAGATCCAGGCAGATAGAAATTCAACTTGAAAACGAGCAACTCAAAAATAAAGCACTTAAAGACGCAGCTTCAAAAAGAGAGATAACAGCTAATACCACAAATCAAAAAGTTACGGCTGATCTTACCAATGAATACAAACTTCTTGGGAAGGCTGTAAAAGAATCAGAACAGAGATACTACAACTTGGCGCTTACACAAGGCCGTAATAGCGCAATAGCAAAAGAGGCTTTAGCAGAAAGTACTGCCCTAAAAAATGTGCAAATTGAATTAAACCGGGATACCCGGATTTACACAGATAATGTAGGTAATTACGCTTCTGCTTTTACTGGGTACGCAAATACATTGCGTGGCTTAAGAGGCCCAACCAAACTTTTAGGAGAAGCCTTAGGCATAGGAGCACAGGAGGCTGATCAATTCCGTATTGTAATCGAGCACTCGCTACAGGGAATAGCCGCTTATTTCAGGGCAAAGGAAGAAGGAGCTTCGCACAGTACAGCTCTTGCAAGTGCCATGGAAGCAGAAACAGGTGCGCAGCTATTGCAAAACGAAGCGCTGGAGGTTCATACCGAAGAAATGTTGACCAATAATGCTGCACAGCTTGATTATCTGGCAACAATGCAATTGGTAGAGGAAGATAGGCTTGCAAGTATTGCATCTGTAGAAGCAGAGACTGCCGCTATACAGCAGGAAGCTATCATTATTGATGAACTTGTACTTGCTACTGCAGGTTTAATAACAGAAAAAGAAGCGTTGATTCTTGCAGAAGCTGAAGTAGCTGCAGCATTCGAAGCTGAGGCCGTTGCGCAAGGCGAACAATCTGCGGCGGCTATAGCTAATATTGTTACTACAGACGCACAGATTACGGCTAATAATATTTTGGCAGCATCAACCATTGGAGCTACAGCAGCTCAAAAAGCATTTAAGGTTGCCTTGATAGGAACAGGTATTGGAGCGGCCATTGCTTTAATTGCCGGATTGGTTTATGCTATTTATCAATATACAGAATCAGTAAAAGAAGCTAATCATCAAAGAAAAATATTATCTGAGCTTCAAAGCAATGCTGCAGAGGATGCAGGTAAAGAATTGGGCGCCCTGAAAGAAAGCAAAGCGATTATAGAGGATGTTAATATATCAATGAAAACTAGGTTAGCAAATATAAAGAATGTAAAAGATGAATTCCCTTCTTATTTTGCTGCTTTAAAAGATGAAAAAATATTAACCGGCGACGTTGCGGATGCATACGACAAGGCGGCAGAGGCGATTATAAGGAAGGCGAAGGCAGAAGCTGCAAGCGCAAAAATAGCTGAACTATCAGGAAAACAGTTAGCAATTGATTTGAAAGCGGCGCAAGATTCACAGGAAACTGCAGATTTGTTAGCAAAACAAAAGGATCAATCGGGTGTGTCATTTGGTGGTGGCACTGGCGGCGGAGGTGGCGGTGCTAATGAAACAAAAGAACAAGCGCAGCAAAAGGTTTTAGCTTTTTTTAAGCAAAGAGAAGTAGCGCGGGAAAAAGAAAAAAACGACCTTCAAAAAGATTTAGATTTCTACATAAATTATATAAAGGCTGGAGCAGATGAAACAGTAAAAGGCGATAAAACTAAAAAAGAATCTGCTGAAAAATCAGGGCAACAAACTTTACAAGAACTGGTTAAAAATCTTGACTTCCAATTTGCAGCATACAAAAGGCAGCAATTACGTGTTATAAAATCTTACGAGGACCAGGCCAATGGAATTAAAGAATCCGGCAGATTAACGGAATTAACATATGATGAACGTATCAAAGCATTGCAGAATTATACCAATGCCGTTAAAGAGTTGAATGATAAACAAGCTGCTGAAGATATAAAGACTAAAAAAGAAGAATCAGCGAGATCTATTCAACATTTAGAAGAAGAGAAAAAAAATAAAGCTGATGAATTAAAAATTGTCAATGATAATTTAAAAGCGGCTACAACACAGTCTGAAAAAGATAATCTACAAGGTAAAGCAACCGGTATATCTGCACAGATTGACCGGTTATCTACAAATCAAGCAATCATTGCAAAAAATACAGCCAAAGAAATTGCTAATATCAAAGCTGATGCAAGAGATAAGGATTTGACTGCAGAGAAGGAATTTGAAACAAAATTTAATGCTATTTCTAAAGAAAGTTATGATGCCCAAACAAAATTGATTGGAGCAGAAAATAAAAAACAGATTGATCTTCTTACAAAATCCCATGCTACAAAAACCGCACGCAATTCTGAGGATACAGCAAATGAATTAACTGAACTACAGCAGCAATATGCTGCAGGTTTAATTAGTACTGATGATTACGAAAAGAAAAAGCAGAAGATCCAGGTAGATAGTCATATCAAGCAACTGAAGGAAGATTTACAATTTGCGCAAAACACATTACTGATTTTAGAGCAACAAGGTGTTGATGTTACTGCACAGCTTCAAAAAATAGCCGATTTAAAAATTCAATTAACCGGTGCAATAGATCAGCAAAATAGCGCATTAGCAAAAAACGTAACTGATTTTATTGATAAAATAAAAAATTATTACGAACAAATCAGAACTGTTATTGAAGGGGCCTTGGATGCATCCGCAACAGCACGTAAAAACCAAATACAGGATGAGATTGATGCAATAGACGCACGTACTGCTAAAGAACTCGCTGCCAATGATGCGGTGGTGCAATCTGCAGAGCAGAAAGCGGCTAACATTGCTATCATAAATAACAGAGCACAATTTCAAAAAGACCAGCTGGCAAAAAAGCAAAAGGAAATTGATAGAAAAGATGCTGAAGCTAAAAAAGCTTTGGCGATTTTTGAAATAATCCTTAATACCGCAAGAGCGATTGGAAATGATATTGCTAAGGGCGGGCCATCAAAAATTTTCAATATTGCTTTTGATAGTGTTATGGGTGCAGCTCAATTAGCAGTGGCAATAGCAACTCCTATTCCTCAATTCAGGTACGGTACTGATAATGCTCCAGCGGGCTTGGCCGTTGTTTCCGAAGATGGTCCTGAGTTGATGATTGATAGAAATAAAAAAATGTCGCTTACACCACCCAGTGAATCATTAATTAAACTTAAGGGAGGTGAAAGAATTATCCCTTCCAACATTACTCAGGATATATTAAACTTAATAGGCTTTCAACAATCGATGGCGTTAAGAAGTTCACTTGGTAGCGGTGTTTCTGAAACAGAGAGCCTTAACCAGGAAATACAGAAAAAAATACTAGGTAAGCTTGGTGAAATTAAAGACAAGACAGGGATTATTATTCATAATCATATGCCGATTGAAACAACAGCATATTATCTAAACAATATGAAAAGGTAATGGCCAGGAAAACATTTTTATTTTGGTTACTGAGCGCTGATAAGAAGCCGTTGTATGTAGATGATGCAACGGGCCATGTATTGGAGGCCGACGGTGCGACCTTTAAAAAGCCAGATAATCAACCTGCATATTTAAAAGATGATCCGACTGGATGGAAAGATACTTTGGTAAAATATGCACGCAATAATAAATACCTTGGTGTATTTCGGGATATGACCGTGCCGATGAAGTTTACAAAAAACGCAGCAAAGGTTTTACGCAATAGAATGTGGTTATTTGGAATAGAATGCTTGTGTTATCTAGCTATCCATAAATTAGACAGGCTGAATTTTCCATACAATTATGAAAGTTGGTATTCGTGCGAAATTGATTTTAGTAAGTTTAAACAAACTAATAATGATTTTACGGTTAATGCCATGGAAGGCGGTCCTGGTAAATATTTAAAAGCTTTTGAAACTACTGTTTACGAAATTCCTATTTCAACAAATCCGAATAAAAAAGTTGTTTATCTGGATGGCGTGCCATTTACTAATACTGTAACTTATACTATTTATGAAAATCAGGACATAACCGGTGAATTTTATTATATAGGTGCAGGTATTACTGCTACAGAAGGCACAACTCAGGGGGTAGATAGCCAGGCATCACTTTATAGTTATACAACAAATGCAGGCGATAATTGGCTTTTTAGAAGTATTACTAAAAATGTAGTTGCAAAAATAAAAGGGCAGTTAAGAATTAAAATAAATGTTACCGGCAGTACACAGCTTTTATTTAAAAGATGTTCGCCGTTTCAGTCCATACCTACAACCGTAGTGGATTTTAGTTTTCATAATCAAGTGCATACAGCAGGGGAAATTATCACAATTCCTTTCGACCTAAGTATCCCGATAAATCCCAATGAGTTTTTAACATTGAGAGCATTTCCCAATTTTGTTTCAAGTGCTACAAATTGGTATACAATTTTAGATGGAAGCTTTACGTTGCAGTACGATGTTACTTTCGCTCCAACTTTTGCCGAATGCCTTACACCTTTTACTTTAGGCCAGGAAATAGTAAGTAAACTCACAGATGGAAAATATAATTTAAAATCTTCCTTCCTAGAAAGTTTAAAAGACGATTTATTGCTGACAAGTGGGCCAGCGTTAAGAAAGTATCAATCCGTAAGTTCAATAAAAAGCAGTATTAAAAGCTTTTTCAAGTCACTGCAACGATACGGAATTGGTTTGGGTATAGAAGGTGATTTTATAGTAATAGAAAAGCATGATTATTTTTTTCGAAAAGATGTAGTGATAACTCTTCCTACAATAAATAATTATGAAGTTGTTGCCGCTGAAGATTTAATAATAAATACAATTAAAGCAGGCTATCCCAACCAGGAGATCGATAAAATAAATGGACGTGATGAAGTAAATGTCACTCAGCAATATACAACGCCGTTAACCAGGATAGTAACAGAGCTGGATCTTGTCAGTGACTACCGGGCAGACATGTACGGTATTGAAGCAACCAGAAATGATCTTACAGGACAAGATACCACTGATAATACCGCCGATAATGATGTGTTTATGATCAGTACTACAAAAGGCGCTGATTATATTTATTATTCCGGAGACTTTGAAACAGTAGTTAGCGGAGGTTATTTTATTAAGATCAGCGGGACATGGCCAACATTAGCCAACGGTACAAAAATTATTATAGCCGGCGCAGCAAGCAATAACGGCACTTACACAATTTTAAATACAAGTTATCTTATAGTTGGCTACACCTATATACAAGTTGCCGAGGTGCTAACTAACGCAACATTAAATGGAGCACTTACCGGCAGTAACGCGGATTGGTATAAACTTAAGCGTCTTGCATACACTTCAACAAGTGGTGTCCTTCACCCTGATCTCGGATACAATTACGATCTGTCTCCAAAAATTAGTGTATTAAATAATGGTCCTTATATCCATTCTATTTTAGATTACCAGGATTTAAAGTCTGTTGTTTTCCAGAGCGGTGATAAAAATAGTTCCTTCAGCAGAACTTATAATGGTGTGACAATAACCGAAGATGCAGATATTCCTATTGGCGCTTTAGGTCCAAAGCTATTTCTGCCTTATTATTTTACTATTACTACAAACGTTCCTTTTGACCTTTTAAAGAAAATGGAAGCCAACAGGTATAGCCTGGTTCAATTTCCAATAAAAGGAGTGAATTACTATGGTTATATGTGGGATGGAGGTATTAAGCCAGGAACAAATGATGTGCAACAATGGAAGTTACTTGCCGCGGCAAATAATGATATGTCAAAATTAATAGAAAATGCCTAATTACTCACAAATATCGAAGCATTGTCCTTTCAAATTTGTACCGGCTACAGCAACGCCAGGTATTCACTTTGATGATGATCTTACTTCCTTTCAATTAAAGGATTTTCAAAAAAGTGTTTTCTATACGCAAAAATGGTTACGCGGCACTGTAACCAGGCTTCAATGTATGAGCACCGTAGCCCCTGATGATTTGAAAATATACAACTCACTGCAGCAAATTGTTCATTCTATACCATGGACAGCAATGTTCCCACTTGGGGCAGGGCAATTGAATGTTTATGAATTAGATTTTGACATTAGCGGTAAACCAGAAGATTATTACTGGCTATACCAAAACTTTGGTTTACTCAGTTACCAGGCGCCATATATAAGCGAATGCATTTATTCTAAAGACACTCATAAGTATGTCAAGCCAATTACATATTCACACTCAGTAAATGATTTTGATACTATTTGGCTATCCGGGCCAACAAGATTAAAAATGACATTTTGTGTCGAATACGAATTACTGGATCCGGATTTTAAAGCTGACAGAATTAACAGCATAAATCAAACCCGCGATACTGTACTTGTTAATGGTGTGCCTTATAGAATTTTTTACATGCAGGTAGCGCCGGCTAAGGGAGCGTCGCCTTACATATTTGATATCATCAACAGGATTTTTTGCTGTGATTATGTGAATCTGAAAGGAAAACAATTCGCAATGAAGGATGGCTCGGACATTGATACGCAAAAGATAAAAAACTATCCTCTTCGATGGGCCACACTTGAATTAGTGGAATCAATTAATTCATACAGTGTGCAACAAAATGATTTAACTGAGCTGGCACCGGGTATAATAACGGGGTACAATATTGATACGGGATTTTTTGGCCCCGGCAACATTGTGCCAATTCAAGAAATAGAATCAATTTAATTATATGGAAATAAATTACACCTTAAGTCCGTATCCAACGCTGCATGAAAATCTTGTTGCCATTGTTTATGAAATACTGAACAGTGGTGCCGTTACTGAGGTTGATCGCTTGATAATACCTGAACGAAATAGTAGCGGTATCCCGACAGTTGGGGCTGGCCATCAGGTTCCGTATGCTGTTTCATTTAGCGGCCTTGATAGACTTGTACATGAAATAAGGCTTTATACCGCTTCGGGAGGGCTATTACACTGGTATCATGAACAACCTAAAGAAAACGTAGTTACAGTCTTTGACCCTATAAGATTTAGAATTGGTGACGGCCAGGCAAATACACCTGCAGCTGGTGATACTTCGTTTCATCATCCTTTACTCACAGGACTTTTACCAACAGAATATAAGGCATATAGAAATGGATATGGCTTTGTTTTCGAAGGAGTACAAATTGCAGACAATGGCGATGGCTTTGATTTAATTCAAACTGGAGATCTATTTAGTGAAAATGAAGAATGGGTAATAGAAAAAAATTCAATAGTAGTTTCTAATCCTGTTAATGACAGCGTTGTAGGAAAGCAGTTTGGGCCAACTGCAGGGAACGCAAATATGTTTGTAGATATTACTGCATCTGTTGATTACGATTCAACAATTCATTTAAGAAAGTTGATTAGAATGGCGGGTAATGCAGCTGCTTTTCATTTTAGAGCAGATCCACCAATTGGGTATGTTTTCAGGTTTACAAATGTAGGAGCTTATGCCGCATTGACTGATGTGCCGAAAGTTTATTTCGATAATGCGACATTGATCAGTGGTAATGCAGCAGTTGCTTCTTTTGATTTACCATTTGGTACAATCTGCGAATTTTCTTTTGATGGCACCAGCTGGAATAAAACAATTGTAAACATCGGTGAAGCTGTACCAACTGCGTTGCCTAAGATCTTGGCAACAGGATATTTTAATATTGGCGATGTACCATCTGCAATAACTGGGTGGAAAATTACTCACAACAAAAATATAGTGGATGATTACTTTATTTTCTTAAGTACACAAAGCAATAATACCCTTGATCACAGTAAAGATGTAAAAGTAAGTACTGCCTGGTGGCATGATCCTGTTGATAAGCCAAATAATTTTTATCTGGCAGCTGCAGAGTTGGTTGGAGTTGCCCAAAATGTTGCCATTGCATGGATGATTGTGCAATAGTGGAAATATTTAATTTAATTATTCAATATTTAAAATATAAATTTGAAATATGAAATTTAAGATGCCAAAAGAGGGCATCGCATTGCTAGATAACTACCGGCCTGCAGTAATTGCCCTCTTCTTTTTGCTTTATGCAAATTTTAGTAATGCACAAGGGACATTCCAAAAACCAACTTTGTATGGCGTTACACAAATGCGCCAAAACGTCGATAGCGCATCTTTTTTGCCTACGTTTTGCGGCTCACCGACTTCTCTTAGAAGCATAGATATTCATAAAGCTGCAATGGTTGTTGATAGTTGCAACCATCGCTTATTTATTTATGATCCCAAAAGACACAGTTGGGATAGTATTCATATTGGTGTAGCTGGATCAGGCGGCGGTCCAACAGACACAGCTTTAATAAGGAGAATAATTTCCGATTCTATCAATGCCTTGATTGCATCATTAAATACTGCAATTGTAAACGGTGATCCAGTAAACTCACATGATACTTTAGTTGCCAAGCCTCATGACCCTTTGAATGATTCCGATATCGTTATAAAAAGCCTCTATTATGGCGATGGGCTGGAAAAAGATACTGCGCATTCTAACGATTCAGTAGCCGCATTTCGTTTTAAATGGCAACAGCTAAGAAATATAAACCAGGTGCCACATGCCGGATTTATATTTAACCCTGGAGATTCTATAACTTATTTTACGGATAGTTACGGGCAATCAAACCAGTGGCCACTTTATCTTGCCAATCTCACCGGTACCGTTCAAAATAATCATCACTCTGATGGCGCAACGTTAGAAAAAAGAAGCCCCTTAAACTGGGGAGGTGGCCAGAATTTGGTAGATAATTTACCTAATGTACCAGTAAAGAATACAAAAAATAAATTACTGGTACTTGCTTTTGGGCTAAACGATTTTAGGTATAACGGCGGTACTTATACGCCTGCTAATTTTATCACTGATTATGATAGTTGTATAAAATATATAACTACAGTTAAAAAGTGGCCAGCTTCTAATATTCTGGTTGTAACTCCATGGTGGAATGGACAAGCAGGCTATACCGCTACAGATATTTCAACCGGCAATCCTGCACTAACTCGTCAAAGGCATCTGGATTTTGTCGCAGCTTGTGATACGGTTGCAAGGCATAATGGTACGCTCTACCTGAATATATTCCAGGATCAAATGATTAATGATACCAGTGCTGCAATCATGGATCCTGATAATATCCATGCAAGCGATAGCGGTTACAAATTTATTGCACGTGATATTTATGGGTATTTAACAGGTAATTTAAATTTAACAGGTGTTGAATATGCAAATAACGGATTAACAAAATCTGGACAAACGATAAGTCTTGAAGGAACTTTGTTACGCAATACAACCATTGATTTGGGAGCAACCAATTATGAATTATGGCTTAAAACTGCGTTTAAATCGCTGGAGGATACGAATAAAACCACGCAGGTTATTATCGGTGATGCTGATACATTACCTAATTGGCATAACATGACAGGTATAAACGAAGTTTATAATCCACAAAGAAATGCTGCTTTATCGCTTATAAAAACGAAATTAAATAATAACGAAAATGGTGATTTATTTTCCGGAGGTGTTTCAAATGCCGTAGGTAAAAACGGGATTGCAATTGTAATGTTTACGCCTTCGACAGGTGTAGTAAGGCCCCGGATATATTCATGGAGCAATGATGTGTTTGCAGGCCTGCAGTTTGACGCATGGTGCAGGGACGTTGGTAATGGTTATATGTTCAATGTTGCTAACTGGGATTCTGCAGATTTACATGCCAATATAATGAAGCCGCTTTCTAATAGTGCTGCTATATTTAAAGTTGATAATGCTGAAGTTGATAAATTTACTATATACGGCGACGGCTCTGCAAAATTTGCTGGTGGCATTTCAACACCTTATACCGCTGTATCATCAACATACACTGCAACAACAACGGATTATACAATAAGCTGCACCGGAACTTTTACTTTATCACTCCCTACCGCTTCGGGTATTGCAGGAACAATTTATAATATTATCAACAGTGGTACGGGCACTCTAACAATTGATCCTGCAGGATCTGAAACTATTAATGGCGCCACTACACTAGTTGGCGCAATTCAATATCAAACGTATACTTTAAAATCTAACGGTACCAACTGGGTGCTCATAAATTAATTATATGAAGAAGCTTTTTTTTATACTGTTACTATTACCATGCATCCTGCAAGCGCAGGTAAACCGTACCGCTATTACCAATAGGGTTTCAATGAAGGGTGGTAGCCTGCAGTGGCTGGATGATTCTGGCGTATGGCATGTAGTTGCTGATAGTGCTACTGTAGCAGCTGGTGGTGGTATGGTTTATCCAGGCGCTGGCATTGCTAAATCAACAGGTTCAGCGTGGACAACAAGCGTTACCGATAATTCCCCAAACTGGAATACTGTTTTGAACAGGTTATTACTTTCGGATACCGCCACAATGCTTTTTAATTATCTGCGTATAGCCCGTTTTGATAGCCTTATTGCTGCTATAAACGCCAATTATATGAAGTACGGTGATAGCGCTTCAATGCTTTCACCTTACACACGAAAGAATTTTGCTGCAACAATACCATTAGATACCACTACTTATAAATTAGGATTAGTTGATGGTGCTGGAGTTGCAAGGAAGGGTAACTGGCCAACATTTACACAGTTAGGTGGTTTTATAGGAACATTGAATGGTTCTACATCTTATACACAAACTTTTGCAAACGGTTCTTCTGGCACTGCCCCAAACTGGAGTACAGTAACCGGAACGCATACACTAAATATTCCAGCAGCAGGTTCTGGTATTACATCAGGAACTATTACTAATGTATACCAGGATATATATGGTATGAAAAATTTTAGGGATAAGATACGTATAGGTGCAGTATCAGCTATTACAGTTTCACCCGATTTTCAAATAAATAACTTTGCAATTACCAGACAAACATCCCCAGTTTCAACAAGAATTGGTTTTGGTGACGGAACTGGCTGGAAAATGCATTTAGGTTTGCTCGCATCGCCTATTACATCATTACCTTATACCCAAGATACTGCTACAATTATGACGTGGACTGATGCCGGTAATGTAGGTATAGACCAACCTAATCCTGTATTTCCACTTGATGTAACAGGAGAGATTAATTCCACAGGTTATGCTTATCATTTATCGCCATCTTCTGCTGATTCATCTAATAAGGCTGCAACAACCAAAACAGTAAAGCAGATGCTTGCAAGTTATGTAGGCGGCGGTGGTGGTATTACAGCAATAACAGGCGATTTAACTGCAAGTGGTACAGGTAGCGTAGCTGGAACGCTTGCAACTGTAAACAGCAACGTTGGCACATTTGGAAGCAACACATCTACAAATACAATTACAGTAAATGGAAAGGGATTAATTACTGCGGTTACAAATAATTATCTCGATACTGTAAATTCATTTGCCACAAAATTGGCATTAAAAAAATCAAAGGATAGCGCCATATCAGTTTCAAAAACCATAACTACAGATAATCAATTTGTAATAAGTGGTACTACTCTTTCAGCAAATAAAGTTGTGCAATCACTTTCTTTATCTGGGGTAAACTCAACATGGAATGTAGCCAACGGATATAATGCCAGATTAACTATAACAGGAATTGATACCCTTATAATTACAAACCCTCAAGCTGGAGATTATTATACTATCACAATTGTGCAGGATGGAACAGGGGGTCGTACACTTTCTTTACCAGGTGGTAGCGCTGCCATTATAAGTAGTGCTGCAAATGATAGTACCACATTAACGGCTTTTTACAGGAATAACGCTTATGAATGGCGAAGTCCTTTGCAGGCAAATAATCCTGTTTTTCTGACAAGTAATTTCACAACTTCATCAACTACCGCAGTTTCGACAAACTTATCATTTGCTATTGCGCCAAACGAGAAGTATTACGTAACTATTGAAGGAACTGCAAGCAAAGCTACAAGTTCAACAGGGTTAAAATTAGCTGTTGGAGCTCCTACAGGATGCACAGTAGTTGGAGAGGCTTACTTAGGAGGCGCAACACTTGCTGCAACACAAGTACCGTCATTAATTTCCGCCATAAATACACTGGGCACAACCTTCGCAACAGGCACAGGTGTACAGGTAACATTTAGAGAAACTTTTTTAGTACAGAATAGTACAACTGCCGGAACGATAACATTACAAGCGGCTACTGTTACCAGCAATGTAGCTACTATTTATGCAGGAACAAGAATGTTTTACACTAAAGCAACAGGATTATAACATGAAGATTTTTATAACCATACTTATTTTATTTATTGTAGCTGACGGGTATTCACAGGCAGGAATGTTTTCTTCCCCTAAAAAAGGAGGTAATATAATAGCGCCACAAAATCTTTTTCTTTACAGTGCTACACCTAATGATGGTAGTGGCAATGGTAATTTTAGTAGTCCTATCGGTTGGCAGGCTGGCGGTTCTTTTGCAGGTGATAATCTAACCATAACAAATAATAGCGGGTTAAATGACCTGACAGGAGCGACAACAATGTTTAAAGTCGATCTGCAATCATTTTCTAATAACTTTTACTGTGTAGGTAACACAACGCTTGGAACAACTTATTACGTATCATTCGATGCTAAAAGAGGAACCTCGACGGATATAAAACTGTGGCTTTTTGATTTTCAACATTTCACAGATTACTACCCTAATACAACAAGTTATTATTCGTCAACGTCAGCAACAACCCAAAGGCTTACTTATTCATTTGTTGCCACAGGTAACCAGGTATTCTTTGCGCTGTCTTCAAATAGCAGCCCAGTTGCAGGTACATTTTATTTCGATAGAGTTCAATTATACACAACAGTGGGAGCGCCGTACGTCGCAACCACAACAACTATAGTTCCATGAGAAAATTAATAACCATATTGCTGATTTTATTGTCTTTTAAAAGCAACGCAACTACTTATTACATTGCTACAACAGGCAATGATGGTAGCGGAGATGGCTCCATAGGCAATCCATGGAAAACATTGTATAAGGCGACTTCTACTGTGACCGCTGCAGGCAGTATTATATTCGTTAATAGTGGCACTTATCTTGAAACATTGCAATCTCAATTATCCGTAGGGGTTAGTATAGAAGGACAGGATAGCAGCAACACGGTTATTCAGTCTACCTCAACCGCCGACTTTACAGAGATAATAAAGATGTTTTCTGCAAGCGAAGGCACTAATGGTAACCAGCATTTATATAACTTGAAATTTGATGGCAGAAGTTTAGCAACTTATTGGGCTGTCTATATTACAGGAAGAAGCAATGTTGAAGTATATCATTGTACTTTTATAAACTTTAAATCAGATGGCATTTTCTTCAATGGGCGTACCGACAATACCGATAATCCACCTTCAGTATATTCTACAGGCAACAGCTTTCACGATAATATAATGCACAATTGCGCCGCTTATAACTTATCTACAGGTACTTATGGACGTGGTGCTTTACGTATAGGAGGGCAGCAAGGAATGTTAGTTTACAATAACATTATTACCCAAACAGAAAGACCAGTAGGCTATAACGGCTATTGCATAAAATACGATTTGTGGGGCTATAACAAAGGCTTGAAAATTTATAATAATACCCTTACTAAAATACCATTCACTGGTGCTTATGACGGCGATAATGGATGGACTTTTTGTTTAGAAATGTGGCATTGCGAAGGGGGTATGGAAATTTATAATAATACTTTTCAAGGGTCAATAGATTTGGTACAGGTAAGGAAAAGAGCATATTCTTTTGGTGCAAAAATTCACGACAATACATTTTCTTCACCTACTCCTACAGGTAGTTTTGAAATGGGTATTGATTTTGAAATAGGCGCTGAAGCTGCTATAGTGGAGAATAATATCTTTAACAACCTGCAACAAGCGATAATTATTCAGGCTGAAGTTTGGCCTCCAATAGCAGGTTGGGAATCCGTAAACATAATCGAAAATGATACGATAAGAAATAATTTGTTTTCAAGTATTGGTGGCAGTAATCAAGCCTGCATAAATGTGCTCGGCGGTAGTAGTTCTGATACGTTCACGCTAAAAAAATTAAGTATATATAATAATACTTTAAAAACCTACACCCAAGCTGGTGGTGGCGCTCCTTACGTTGGGGTGTACATCAACCTGACAGACGCAATCGGCCATATACAATCCGTAGCAGTACAAAATAATATCTTTTGGGGATTTCCTGACAGCTATTTTTTCGCCAATCAAACGGTGGCGACTTGGGACACTTTGATCTTAAGAAATAACCTACGTTATCAAAATGGCAATAGTGATAGTGCTAAAATTACCGGTAATGCTCCAACGGTAAAACTTGCAAGTAATAGCAAAATAGGCAATCCGTTATTTGTTAGCACCAGCGATTTTAATTTACAATCCGGAAGTCCTGCCAGAAACAGCGGCATTAGTTTAGGCTTAGGTACCGATATTGGGAAATACCAGTATGGCACATTTACAACCCCAACTGCAGACGCTGGAGTAGACAAGACCGCAACACTACCCACTACATCAGTAAGCCTTACAGGAAGCGGTACAGCATACGGCGGCGCAACCATTACCGGTTATTTATGGGCAAAAGCAAGCGGTCCATCCGGAACATCTTTCAGCGCCTCAACATCAGCTACAACCAACTTGAATTTTACAACAGCCGGCACTTACGATATTACCTTAACCGTAACTGATAGTAATGGAAATATAGGCACGGATCACATGACACTTGTCGTAAACCCAATGCCATCATTAAAAAAGCCATTTCGTTTTTACTTATTTAAAAGGAGGTAATCATTAACCACAAGAAAATAACACCAATGGATAATACCCAAATGATATTAGGAGCATTGCAGGAATTTCAGCAATATACTACCATTAGATTGGATAAAATGGAAGGCGCCATTAATGCGACTTTGATGCAGGCTACAAAAACAAACGGGCGTGTAACAAATGCAGAGAGCGACATTATTGACATCCAAAATCAAATGAGTGGTGATAAAAAAAGAAGCATGCAGGTAAAAGACAAATGGATATGGGGGCTTTTAGGAGGACTTGGCAGCCTTATTCTTTCGGTAATAGCGGCAGCGCTCATGAAAAAATTTAACCTCTAATAAAATAATTTTTTAAATAGTAAAACTTTCAATCATGAAATCAGCAAAAACAGTCAACATTCTAACTGTCCTTGTAATGGTACTAGGAGTATTCCAAACAGGGTTATTAACTGCACCTTTTAAAAATCCGGCAACACTTACTTTGGTGAGTGGAATTATGGTTTTTGTTGTTACAGGTTTAACAGCATGGAAGCAGGTTCTTTCAGAAGAGATCAATAATAAAGCTTTATGGCCAACTATTATTGTCGCCATGATTGCGATAGTTGGAGGCCTGAATGATCTGATAGGATCTATCAGGTTTTCGGAAGATGTATCTCAAATTTTACGCTGGATAATTACAACAGTACTGTCCACACTTAACCTTTTATCAAAACAGATTTGGCCAACGAATCAAACCGTTTCGAAAATATAATTCATCATTTCAAAAAACAAAAAACATGAAACTTTTAAAAATTATTTTCTTGGTATTTATAGTATCCATTGCCGTTGCTGGTTGTAATAATGGAGGTGAGAATCCTGGTGAGGATCATTTAGTAAAACCGAATACTGATACTGTAAAAGTTCCAGTTGACAGTATTACCGTTGAGAAAATTCAGAAAAAATAACGCAATGGTAAAAGACTTTCCAATATACTATAAGAATAGCCCAAAGCCTCCAAACAATGACCGGAAAAAATTAATAGTTGTTTCTGTAATTGCGTTGGTGACGCTGATATACCTCATGGCCACAGCACATTAATCATTTTTTAAAAATATTTACAATGAAAAAGTTAACCTTATTTATTTCTATGGCGCTCATAGTAAGCGTTTCATTTTCGCAATCTGCTTTTAAAAGATTGCCTAAACCTGCAGCTGCTGCAGTAAGTGCAAAAAATCTAAAGTACGGCGCTACCGTATCCGCAACAGACAGCGTTTTTAATGCTTTCAGGTTTGTTACAAACATAGCGGCCTATGCTTACCCTGGTAATATTGCGATGGCAGGCGCAGGCCTTTCTTATCAGCATTTGGATTACAATTTTGCAACGCAGAAATACACCTGTAAATGGTCCGTTTCCGGAATGATGTGGGCCGGTGGAAGTTTGGCTCCGAAAAATCCAAGTGAAGCGGTTTCATTTGGTGTATTGTTTGGTGCATTCAATAACCTCATAATGGTTGGGCCGGCCATTAATGGAGGAAAGGCGCAGGCCGTGGTATCTATTGGCATTAACTTAAACAACTAATCATGAAAAGAAAATATGGTTGGAAGCCTGATATTCCGGATGTAAGAGATTTCGCTTATAAGCTACTAGCTCCTAAGGTTAGTCTTCCAAAATATGTGGACCTCAGGCCACAGTTTCCGCCAGTGGTTGACCAGGGCCAGCTCGGGTCCTGCACAGGTAATTCAATAGCGGGCGCATTCCATTATGGAATGCTTAAGCAAAGAGAAATTGCTTTTCCTCCTTCAAGGCTGTTCATTTACTATAATGAACGTGTTATGGAGAATACAGTTGATCAGGATGCCGGTGCAATGATACGTGACGGAATAAAGACCTTAAATAAAACAGGTGTATGTAGCGAAATGCTTTGGCCTTACGATGTTTCAAAATTCACATTACAGCCAGGTAAGGAAGCTTTTGCTGAGGCAGAAAAGCACAAGGCTTTAACTTATACCAGGCTCAACAATTCAGCCATCAATGAACTAAAAAATTGTTTGGCTAATGGTTTGCCTTTCGTTTTTGGGTTTTCTGTTTATGAAAGTTTTGAAAGTGCTAAGGTTGCTAAAAATGGCAAGATGCCTATGCCGGCCAAGAAAGAAAAAATGCTCGGTGGCCATGCAGTTTGTTGCGTTGGTTATGATGATACTAAAAAGGTTTTCATTGTAAGAAATAGCTGGGGCACCAGCTGGGGCGATAAAGGTTATTTCTACATGCCTTATGCATACATCACAGACGCAAACCTCGCAGATGATTTTTGGACGATAAATTTAATAAGCTGATGAATGCACAACAACAAATGATCGCAAAGTACGGGCTGCCAGATGCGGCTTATTATAAAAAATACACAGTGTTGTGGCCAATCGTTGTTGATTTTCCGGAACTGGCACATTGTACAGTTAATGGATTGCCTTTAAAGCACATCACAATTAACATTGACTTAAAGGCCATATTCATTATTTTCCTTTTAAAGCTTAGGCAAAAAGGATTGTTAGGTCAGCTCACTACATTTGACGGGTGCCTGGAATACAGAAATACTCGTGGAAGTAGCAATCTTTCATTACATAGTTGGGCGGCGGCCATGGATTGGGATGCTTTACGTAATGCAATGAAGTTTCATCATGAGCCAGATCCGTTCGCTCACACAACTTTTACAAAAGAATTTATCGATATCGCAATTGAATGCGGATTGTTTTGGGGAGGTTATTACAGCACCCGCTTTGATCCAATGCATTTTTCGCTTTATAATGGATAATAAAATTACCGGTGCTTGCAGAGGCGCCGGCAATTTTTCTCATGCATATTGTTTTAACCGAGCCCTGTTTCTACAGGGCTTTTTTATTCTCGCAAATAAAGCAAGTACAAATGCTATCATGTTTTCGATGTTCTGATAGTTCGCCATTGTACTGCTTACCCCTTATTTCAAAAGTGATCGGTATTTTCATTCTGCAAAGTTATGCAGCCGCAGCATCTAGTTAGCAAAAGCATTATTCATTGCTTTTAGCTTTTCATGATTACGTGGCAATTGCTTTACATCATATATCTGAACAACCATAGCTTCATCTTTATGGCCGGCCTGATCACCAGCTACTGCGTTGCCATGCTGATCAGAAATTTCAGTAAGATTCAGATGTTTTAATGCGTAGAAATCAATTTGAATTCCAAGGCCTCCCTCAGCTGGCTGTTTCTTAACAAATTTATTCCAGTAAAGAGTGGGCATATCCTGGCCGAAAGGTTTTAATCCGTGCTGTAATTTTGGTCCGAAAATAAAATGATCAGCTGGGCAGTCTTTTAAAAAGTGTTCCCAAAAAGGTATAGCAATTGTTTTTATAGTTCGATCAACCTCTTCGTAAGTTTTGCGTTTCTTAATAACACACCGGTACGTTTGATTAACCAGATCAACACTACCTGGCTTAAGTTGCATCAGTTCTGTTTTGCGGCCACCACAATGAAAGAACAGGTGAACGAATTTATGAAAGTCGGGAAATACTTTCTCCAGGTGTTCATTGATCAGTTTCCTTTCAGCTGCAGACAATACCTTTTTTATACGCTTGGTAACTCCAAGCTTTGAGATATCACGCATTGGATTAGATGGCGCAGCTTCAAGTTCAACTAACTCTTTAAAAAGCATCATCAGGTAACCACGATAACAATTAAACCGGTTATTGCTCCATTGGGTAGAATTTGCTCCGCATTGTTTAAGGAGTGCTTTAATACGCTTACGGGTTAATTGGGAAATAGGAATACCGGTATATCTTAACTGAATTGCAGCAGCCTCAACACCATCAATAATAAGTCTTATGCCTTTTTTTACCTTCGGTGTTACAATAAGATTTTCAAGTGCAGATCTAAATGCTTTAATGCATGGAGTGTTTTCATTAATCTCTGTTTGTTCTACCTGCTCAGCACCAGGTGCCATATAAGTTTTGGTAATCGGATTCCAGCCATATGTTTCCAACTCATCAATTTCATCACTAATAAGCTTCTGTGTTATCTCCCTTCGCTTGGCAAGGGTCTTGTATTTGTTCATGCCTTTGATGGCACAAAGCTTAGGTTTGATGTTACCATCTTCCTTTGCGATAGTTGGATCGTAGAAGCGGTAATGGATATACCAGTCATCATTGATAGATACACCTGTTTCTTTCCAGTTTTTTGGATGAACAGAGAATTCGCTGCGTGAGCAGCCGTTGAATAATGTAATCATGCGGACTTGTTTTGTTAGCCTTTTTGTTAGAGGTTAAAAACAAGCCACAGACCTAAGAAAGATTTTAAAACGCTGAAACCCTTTACTGTTAAGGGTTTCAGCTTAGTGCCCACGAAAGGAATCGAACCTTCACGCCCTTGCGAACGGCAGATTTTGAGTCTGCTGCGTCTACCAATTCCGCCACATGGGCTGCTCTTTGTTAATTGGTTAAGTAGTTAATCGTTTATTAGTAAAATGCAGTTTCAACCCCAATGAACTAATAAACCAGTAAACTAATTAACCTTTGGGGCTGCAATATTACGTTATCCATCTATTCTGTCCAAAATACGTTGCAGGTATTTTTTCATGAAATAATATTCCTTTACCTGCAGCAACTGTGCATCAGTAGTGTCAGCGCTGAAATTTTCAATAATATCTTTTACAGGGCTGTAAATAGTTTGTTCTAAATCAGCCACCTGCTGCGCCGATTGGTCGCTTAATTCTTCGTTCAATTCCATCACTTCCATTAAAAAAGCGGGGGGAAGTTGGTATTTTTCTTCTTCTTCCAGCAAGCCTTTTTGTTGCAGTACATATTTAATGGTTTCGTCACCATTTTTAAAAACCTTAAGCGCTTTGTTTATTTGAGAAGATATTTCCAACGCTTCTGCCTGTTCCGCTTCTGTGGCCTGGGTAAAAAAATCGGGATGGTATTTTTTTTGCAGGGCTACATACTTGTTGGCCAATAATGATTTGTCAACTTTTAAACTAACAGGAAGGCCGAATAATTCAAAATAATTCATAGTGCAAAACTACGTAAAGCGGTCTTTCAGTAAGTATTAATTAACTTGCTTTTATAAAAACACAACGATTGATGCTTAAAATTGGTTTAATAAGAGAAGGGAAAATACCGGCCGATAACCGTGTTGCGCTTACACCAGCGCAATGCAAATGGCTGCATAAAAATTTTGCCGATATAAAAGTTACGGCGCAACACAGCGAAAAAAGATGCTTTACCGATAAGGAATACGAAATGGCTGGCGTAGAAGTGAAAGAAGATATCAGCGGTTGCGATGTGTTGATGGGAATAAAAGAAGTGCCCGTAAATGAATTGATTCCCAATAAAACTTACCTGCTTTTTTCTCACACCAAAAAAGCACAGGAACATAACCAAAGATTATTTCAGGCCATCATTAAAAATAATATTACCCTTATAGACTACGAATGTTTAACCCATGAAGATGGGCAACGTATTTTGGGCTTTGGTTTTTTTGCAGGTATTGTTGGGGCACATAACGGCATGATGGCCTATGGAAAACGAACTGGTTTATATAGTTTGAATCGTGTGTACCAACAGAAAGATTATCGCAACCTGATCCATACATATTTTGGATTAAAATTGCCCAAACTTAAAATTGCTGTAACCGGCAGCGGCCGTGTAGCACATGGTGTTTTAGAGATTATGAACCTGATGGGCATACATGAAGTAGAACCGTTTGAATATTTGCACAAGCAATTTGATTACCCTGTATATGTGGATTTAAAAGGCCGTGACTTGTATGCAAGGAAAGATGATGGCACTTATAACCGTGATGATTTTCATTTGCATCCCAATGAATATAAATGTTCCTTTGCGCCCTTTGCAAAAAAGACGGATATTTTAATGAATGGCGTGTATTGGGATAAAAACATACCGCCGCTTTTTTCTATTGAAGAATTTAAGACTGATGATTTCACTATAAAAACTATTGCTGATATTACCAATGATTACCACGGTTCGGTTGCAATAAATATTGGCGATAGTACCATTGAAGAACCGGTATATGGTGTTGATAAAAAAACAATGGCTAAAACTTTGCCTTATCAACCCAATGCAGTTGATATAATGGCCGTAGGCAATTTGCCCAATGAATTGCCTCGTGATGCTTCTCGATATTTTGGAGAACAACTGATAAAATTTGTTTTGGAAGATTTGCTAAAAGGCGGCTCAGCAACAATAGAAAGAGCAACGATGGTGAAGAATGGAATAGTAACTGAAGAATATAAATATTTGCAACAATACGCTGATGGGAATTAAGACTTTCCACGGAATGAATAAAAGAACGCTAATAATAAACGGCGATAATTTTTCTGACGAAGAGACATTTTATTGCGAAATAGATAACATCCTTACAAAAGATTTGGATTGGCAAACAGGGCATAATCAAAATGCATTTAATGATTTGCTATATGGAGGGTTTGGAGTACATGAATCTGGAGAATCATTAAAATTGATTTGGGCTCAATTTTCTAAAAGTAAGGATAAAATGGGAGATGACTTAGTGGGTGAACTTGTTGAGATTATTAAAAGCCATGAACACATTGAATTTGAAACTATCAACTAATTTTTTTTACAAGTACAAATAATAATCTTTCAAAAGCCCTTTAAATTCTTCAGAATAATCTCCGCCATTATTTTTTATAATAATCTCTCCTTTTTTTGTAACCGATTCTTTTCTTGAAAAAATAAGCATCACTCTGAAATAATCATGCTTAGGTGTTTGCTTTACCAATATTTTTTTAGCAAGATGAAAATCTAATTTTTTACTTTCTGCTTCAAAATAAATACTGCGGTGGTAGGGCAGCAGCACAGCAAAAAAACCATTGCTGCTCAAAAGCCTTTCAATGTTTTGTAATAATTGCTGCAAGGTTAATGTGGTATCATGCTTTGCAGCATTTTTGCTTTTATCGGCAGATTGTAAATCAGCTTCAAAAAAAGGAGGGTTGCTGATGATGCAATCATATTTTTTACCGCTTTCAAATTGTATTATGTCAGTGTTGTAGACAGTAATATTTTCTTTCCAGGGCGATTGTTGAATATTTTCTTTTGCTTGTATAAAAGCAGCTTCATTAATTTCTACAGTATCAATTAATGCCGAAGTCTTTTGTGCCAGCATTAAACTTAATAAACCCGTACCTGAGCCAATATCTAAAATATTTGCAGCAAAAAGATGCTGTAATTCATCGGCAACATAAGCACCAAACAAACAGGCATCGGTGCAAACTTTCATCGCACACTTATCCTGCTGGATAGTAAATTGTTTAAATTGAAAATATTTATTAGCCACAGATTACACGAATTTACACGGATAAAATACAAGAAAAAATAAAGGAGAAATATTCATTGAGTATACGTTTTTAAAAATCCATGTTAATCTGTGTAATCCGTGGCTAACCCCATTCCGCCCTTGCGGATGGACTGATGCTTAAATCAGCAAAATCTTTTTCTAAAAATTTATAGTAAGCCGTTATTGCAATCATTGCTGCATTATCGGTACAATATTCAAATGCAGGAATAAAAGTTTGCCAGTTCATTTTTTGTCCCAACTCTGTAAAAGATTTTCTTAAACCGCTGTTGGCACTAACGCCACCTGCTAAACAAAGATTAGTAATACCAGTTTCTGTTGCTGCCTTCTTTAATTTATTCAATAAAATACTTACAATCCTGTTTTGAATAGAAGCACAAATATCATTCAGGTTTTCGGCAACGAATTTTTTTTGTGTTGCTTCATCTGCTAAAAATGATTCCTTATATACATTGCTGGTGCCAGCATTTTTTAAAAAATAAAGTATGGAAGTTTTTAATCCGCTAAAGCTAAAATCCAATCCAGGTATTTGCGGCTCTGGAAATTTAAAGCGCTCACCATTACCCATAGCCGCATATTTGTCAATCAAGGGGCCACCGGGATAGGGGAGCCCTAATAATTTAGCGCTTTTATCAAAAGCCTCACCAGAAGCATCGTCAATAGTTTGCCCAATTACTTTTAATTGTGTAGGCGATTGGCACAGTACAATTTGTGTATGTCCGCCGCTAACCGTTAAACATAAAAAAGGGAATGCCGGTTTTTTATCTGGAATTAAATTAGCTAATACATGCGCCTGCATGTGATGCACCGCTATCAATGGTTTATCTAAAGCCAACGACAGTGATTTAGCAAATTGTGTTCCTACCAATAAAGAACCAATCAATCCAGGCGCTTGTGTAAACGCAATGGCATCGATGGTTTGTAAATCGAAGTTGGCAGTTTTTAAAGCGGCATCAATAACCGGCACAATATTTTGCATATGCGCCCTGCTCGCAAGCTCGGGCACCACGCCACCATATTTTTCATGCACCGTTTGGTTGGCAATAAAATTGGATAAAATTTTTCCATCCACGCAAACTGATGCGGAAGTTTCATCGCAACTCGATTCGATAGCTAAAATTGTAATACTCTTGCCCCCAGCCCCTAAAGGGGAGTTTATCGAAGCCTTTAACATAAATTGATTGATTAATAAAAAATTCAGTAATGTTCAGCAAAGGTATGCCGTACAAGTGAGTGACACAACGATGATGCCTTGAAAACAAATGCTCGTCCCAAAATTACTTCATCATCTTCGCTAGGCTCAAGTTCCCCTCCTGAGCGTAGTCCAAGGGAGGGGCGGCGGGGCTCCTTAGCTTCTTATCGCCTCCACCGGATCCATCTTTGCCGCTCTTCTTGCAGGAATAATACCTGCTAAAATACCCACCACTACACAAATAACAATAGATGCAATTAGTAAAGGCAACGAGATGAATAATGGGAAATTGGCAACTTTAGAAAAAATAGTGAGTGTTAAAAAAACAATCAATAAACCGATAGCGCCACCAATCATGCAAAGCAATACGGCTTCCATCAAAAATTCAAAAAGTATGCTGCTTCTTTTTGCGCCTATGGCTTTTTTCAAACCAATAACAGGTGTACGTTCTTTTACAGTTACAAACATAATATTGGCAATGCCAAATAAACCAATGATTAAACAAATAATGCCGATAAACCCACCAATAATATCAATAGTAACAAACGAATCAGAAATGGCTTTGCTAAAAGCTTCAACACTGTTGAGTGAAAAATTATCTTCTTCTGTTGGTGCAATCCTTCTTATCTGCCGCATAATGCCTTTTAATTCGGTGCTTAACTGCGAAGGCGTTATGCCTTCCTTTCCTTTTGCAATCAAGACAGGGTTACTATTTTCTTGTGAAAAAAGTTGCTTGCAATATTTATAAGGCAGCATGATGCAATTATCATAATCCCAACCAATAAAATTTTTACCTTCCTTTTTTATTACCCCAACAATAACTGTCTGCCGCCCTTTTACTTCTATTTCTTTTCCCAAAGCTCTTTCGGCATCGCCAAACAAAGCTTCGGCATTGGCAAAACCAATTACACATACATTGCTGCCCGAAGTAAATTCAGCATTAGAAAAAAAACGGCCATAATCAAAATAAAAGGGCTGCACTGTAATTTGTGCTTCGGTTACACCATAAACGGTGGAATTTTGTATTACGTCATTTTTATAGGAAATGGCACCACCTGCCCTCAATAAAAAAGAAATATCATCAAGTAATTGAGAGCGTTGTTTTATCATATCCGCCTCTTCATATTTCATCAATGGCCTTGCCCTGTATTTCCAAAAAGGCTTATCGGGGCCACCACTGTATTCCCATTTATCAATATAAATGGTATTGCTGCCCAGGCTTTTTACTTCATTTTGAATATTGGTTTCTAAACTATTCACCAGCGCCAATACACCAATGATACATACAATACCAAACGCTACCCCAAAAAGGCTTAGTGCCGTACGCAATTTATTTATCCTCAACTCCTGTAAAGTGAGGCGTAAAGAATTACCTAAAATATTGAGCGATTTACTCATGTACCAAAATTACAGGAAGCAAATGAATTGGGGATATAAAATCTATGAACGGAAGAAGTAAAGACAAATGTTCAATAATCAATGCTCAATATTCAATGAAAAATGCATCAGTACTTTATGAAAACTGAAAAGGAATTTAAAGTTTTGCAGCCCCTTCGGGTTTCCCCTCTTAAAGGAATTCCCAATTGGAAACTAGCGTGGCTTATTGGGGTGACATTAAACAAGCGAAGCTTGTTATCAGAATTTTTTGACCCCAACCAATCAATTCTATCAGACTTTATTGGCGACGCTCCGTTCAACTTCAACACAACTATCATCTTTTACCTAAGCGCATAAAGCCCCATATATCCCTTCATTTTTCACTTTTCAAACCTTACCTTTGCGGCTCAAAAAACATTGTACAAATTTGTATAATCTGTGCAATCTGTGGCTAACATGAAGTACATCAACGAAATAAACAAACGCAAGACATTCGCTATCATATCGCATCCCGATGCCGGTAAAACAACACTTACAGAAAAGTTTCTGTTGTTTGGCGGCGCCATTCAAACTGCAGGCGCTGTAAAAAGCAATAAAATAAAAAAGCATGCCACCAGCGATTTTATGGAAATAGAAAGGCAGCGTGGTATCAGTGTGGCAACATCGGTAATGACTTTTGAATACAACGGCCATTTAATAAACCTGTTGGATACTCCCGGCCATAAAGATTTTGCCGAAGATACATACCGTACCTTAACAGCAGTAGATAGTGTGGTGTTGGTAATTGACAGCGTAAATGGAGTAGAAGCACAAACCCGCAGGTTGATGGAAGTAATTGCCATGCGCAGTACGCCTGTAATAGTATTCATCAATAAAATGGACAGGGATGGCAAAAACCGGTTTGATTTATTGGAAGAAATAGAGAATGAATTAAAAATTAACCTGCACCCAATGACAGTGCCGATAAACAGCGGTAAAGATTTTAAAGGCGTGTACGATCTGCACGAAAAAAGTTTGGTATTATTTACCGCTGGCACAAAAGCCAATGATGAAGATGTTGTAAAAATTACAGACCTGAGCGATAAAATATTAGATACCAAAATAGGAGAGAGCGATGCAGCAACCTTACGTGAAGATGTTGAATTGATTGATGGCGTTTATGGAGAATTGAATGACGAAGATTATTTAACCGGCAAAACAGCGCCTGTGTTTTTTGGGAGTGCGGTAAATAATTTTGGTGTAAAAGAAATGCTGGATACTTTTATTCGCATTGCACCAACACCAAGACCAAGGCATACCACAACCCGTGATATAAAACCAGAGGAAGATAAATTCAGTGGTTTTATTTTCAAGATACACGCTAACCTCGACCCAAAACACAGAGACCGTATTGCATTTTTAAGAGTATGCAGTGGCCGCTTTGAACGCAGCACGTATTACCATCATGTGCGAATGGATAAAGACATTCGCTTTAATAATCCTTATAGTTTTTTGGCCCGCCAAAAAGAAGTGATTGAAGATGCTTATCCTGGCGACGTAGTCGGTTTGTTTGATACGGGTAATTTCAAAATTGGCGATACGATTACGGAAGGAGAAAATTTTTATTTCACCGGCATTCCCAGTTTTTCACCAGAGATATTTAAAGAAGTGGTGAACAAAGACCCAATGAAAACAAAACAACTGGAGAAAGGATTGATACAATTAACTGATGAAGGTGTGGCGCAGTTGTTCACCCAATTTGGCGGCAATAAAAAGATTATTGGTTGTGTGGGAGAACTGCAGTTTGAAGTTATTCAATATCGTTTGTTACAAGAATATGGTGCATCGGTACAAATGAACAGCCTGCCATTTTTTAAAGCCTGCTGGCTTACCAGCAAAGACCCTAAAAAACTGGATGATTTTATTCGCTACAAACAAGCGAACATTGCTGCGGATAAAGATGGGCATATTGTGTACCTGGCGCAAAGCGAATGGTTTTTAAATACCGAAATACAAAATAATCCGGATATAGAATTTCATTTTACCAGTGAGATACATAAGTAAGATACCAACATTAAATAAAAAATCCTCAGTAATTACTGAGGATTTTTTATTTAATGTTGTTCGTTTTTTTATCTTATTAAAATAACATTTCCTTTTCTTTCTACTGTTCCACATGCTGTTTTAGCTTTTATGTAATAAACATAATTGCCATTCTCAGGCCTGTCGGTTTTATATTTACCATCCCAGCATTTGTTAGGGTCTGTTGTGGAAAATACTTTTTCGCCATAACGGTTA